>JAEIGA010007384.1_pt1 | contig 16719 bp, 12 predicted proteins | sample 9270691 | NCBI WGS metagenome assembly JAEIGA01 (sample SAMN17057246, study PRJNA624740) | gut metagenome | biome: biome; isolation source: fecal sample | host: Bos grunniens | place: China: Xizang | collected 2019
CCAGGGAGCCAACGGATTCGTCGGTAACAAGGATATCAAGGTGGATAATATCGACGAGGCTCTCAATGAACCTACAGATAACCGTATCTTCGTGATCTCAAAGGCAATGCAGGCCGGATACACCGTCGATCAGATACATAGTCTCACAAAGATCGACAAGTGGTTCCTCAATAAGCTTCAGGGTATTGTCAATACACACAAAGAGATGTGTCAGTATGACAACTGCGAACAGATGCCTCTTGACCTCCTCAGAAAGGCTAAGGTACAGGGCTTCTCAGATGTTCAGGTTGCTAATGCTCTTTATAAAGGTATGGATACAGAGATGGCTGAGGATATTGTCCGTGCATTCCGTAAGGCACACGGCATCGTTCCTTGCGTGAAGCAGATCGATACCCTTGCAGCCGAGTATCCTGCAGCTACCAACTACCTCTACCTTACTTATGGAGGTAAATTCAATGATGTTCAATACAAGCACGATAAGAATTCAGTAATCGTTCTCGGATCAGGTGCTTACCGTATCGGAAGTTCAGTGGAGTTTGACTGGTGCTCTGTCAACGCCCTCCAGACCATCCGCAACCAGGGTTACAGAGGTGTGATGATCAATTATAATCCGGAGACCGTTTCTACTGACTACGATATGTGTGACCGTCTCTATTTTGACGAGCTCACGTTCGAGCGTGTGATGGATATCCACGACCTCGAGAATCCGCACGGTACTGTTGTTTCGGTAGGTGGTCAGATCCCTAACAATCTTGCCCTCCGTCTCGACCAGAACAAGGTGAATATCCTCGGAACGAAGGCTACTTCAATCGACAAGGCAGAGGACCGTCACAAGTTCTCATCAATCGTGGATGCCCTCGGTATTGACCAGCCTAAGTGGAAGGAACTTACCAACTTTGACGAAGTGGACCAGTTCATCGACCAGGTGGGATTCCCAGTTCTCGTCCGTCCTTCATACGTCCTTTCAGGTGCTGCTATGAATGTCTGCTACAATCACGAGGAGCTTCGCAATTTCCTTGGCCTTGCAGCGGAAGTGTCTGAGAAACACCCTGTTGTGATGTCTGAGTTTATGCAGCGTTGCAAGGAGATAGAGTTCGATGCTGTAGCCGATAACGGTGAGGTCATCGCTTATGCCATTTCCGAGCACGTCGAGTTTGCCGGTGTACACTCAGGTGACGCTACCATCCAGTTCCCTCCACAGAAACTTTACGTGGAGACAGTACGACGCATCAAGAAGATAGCTAAGAAGATCGCTTCTGCCCTTGAGATTACCGGACCATTCAATATCCAGTTCCTCGCTAAGGACAATTACATCAAAGTGATCGAGTGCAACCTCCGTGCTTCACGAAGCTTCCCATTCGTATCAAAGGTTCTTAAGATCAATATGATCGAACTTGCGACTAAGGCAATGCTCGGACTCAAGCCGGCAGCTCCACGCAAGTCAGCATTCGACCTTGATTATGTCGGCATCAAGTCTTCACAGTTCTCATTCTCACGTCTGCAGCAGGCTGACCCTGTACTTGGTGTGGATATGCACTCTACCGGTGAAGTGGGATGTATCGGTGATGACTTCAACGAGGCACTTCTTAACTCAATGCTCTCAGTGGGCTACGAGATTCCTAAGAAGAATATCCTTATATCATCAGGTAACGCTCTCCAGAAGGCTGACCTTCTCAATGCCTGCAAGCTTCTGCACGAAAGAGGATACAAAATCTACGGTACAGAGGGCTCGGCTAAGTATCTCAATGAGAATGGCGTTCCTGCAGAGCGCGTAATCTGGCCTACCGAAGCGCAGGATCCTCAGCTCGCAGCTCAGTATAAGCAGGCAATGGAAATGCTGGCCAATAAGGAACTCGATCTCGTGATCAATATCCCTAAGAACTTCTCACACAGAGAGTTGACCAATGGATATCACGTGCGCCGAGCAGCCGTTGACTTCAATATTCCACTCATCACTAACGCGCGTCTCGCAACTGCCTTCATCCGCGCATTCTGCGCTATGAGCATAGACGAGATCCAGATCAAGAGCTGGGATCAGTATTAATAGCGTGAAGTTTAAAATATTGATCAATAAATGATTAGGCTGAATCAACTGTGTCAGATGACCTTCGTGATTCAGCCTGATTAGCTTTGAATAATCAGTTAAACTTTTGTGCGGCTGTGGCTGACAACGAAGACTCCGGCGAAAACCATCACTGCGGCGAGCACTTTCTGCCAGGTCAGGATGTCCATAGCAAGGATGATGCTGATTGCGGTCGCAATGATCGGCTGGATATAGCTGTACATACTGACAAGAGTAGGGCGGATGCGTTTTTGCCCGTATGGAATAAGAAAATAGCTGAAAAATGTGGCGAATACTATCAGGAATCCCAGTTCCATCATCTGGATGGAAGGGATTCCTGTCCATTTCAATGATATCAATTCACGGAAGGATAACGGCAGCGACATCAATGCAGAAAACAGGAATATCCATTTCATAAATGTGACTACGGAATACTTTGAAATCACAGGCTTGAAAATTCCCAGATAGAGTGAGAAACTCAGGCTGTTCAGGAACATAAGGAATATACCGGACAGTTTGCTTTCGGCCATCCCTGAATCGCCTGACGCATTGTTGAATATAAGGAAAAGTATTCCGCAGAGGCTGAGTGCTACGCCCGCTGTTTTCTTCCAACTCAACGGCTCTTTCAGGACAATTGCAGCAATGAACATTGTGTAAATGGGTGATATTGAACTTATTATGGAGCAATGCATCGGGGTTACATCAGGTATTGCCACAAGAAATGTAAGCTGAGTTACGAAATATCCCAGGAATGCTGCTGCCAGAATTTTCAGATAATCTTTCTTTTCCACCTTTTCAGATGGAAAGAACAATGACAATATCCAGAACATAAGACCTGCTCCGAGTGATCTGAGAGTGAATATCGTTATCGGGGATATCAGATGACCGCTGGTCAAGTCCTTGCATACTATTATATTGACTCCAAAGATCGCATATGCTGTGAAACAGGCAATATGGCCGGAGATCGTGCTTGTATTTTTCATATCAAATCCTTTCGGGCGCAAATTTAATAAAAAGGCATAGAAATTGACTCTGACGGGTTCAGTGTGTTTTTTAAATTATTAGTGATATGAAAAAAATTATGTTAGTAGTGTCTTGTGCGGCTTTGATGGCTGCATTGACAGGTTGTAATAGCGCTGCTGTCCAGGAGAAGAAAGCAATGGACGAACCGTTCAAACAGGAGCGTGATTTTATGCGCCAGGCTATCAAGCAGCACAGTCCGGATGTTATGAGAGTCGACATCATTGACAGTACTCTTGTTTACACTCATATATATGATGGTATCATCGATGTGAAGGCCTATACCTTTGATGGTGATGTCTGCGTGGCTGCTGAAAGAGTATATACCTTCCCGAATCAGATGAGTGCTCTGCGCCATTACAGGGATGCCATAGAAAGAGCGGAACTTTATGACAATGTCGAACTTTTCAAGAACCAGGTCCGCTATAAGCTGAAAGAAGATCAGCATAAGCGTGAGACAAAGGGATTGACCAAGGAGCAGATGAAAGCGAAATTAGACAAGCAGATCGATGATGCCAAGGCAGATTTGAAGATGCACGAAGAGAAGATGAGGGATCATCACAAGCGCCACGATAAATAAATATCATAAGGAAGTAAAATAAATTTCGACCGATATTGGTCGAAATTTATTTTATATATCTTCGGATTATCAGTCTGGCGACAGTTGCGAACAACAGTCCAGCTGCAGCACCGATCATAGCACCGGCCAAAATGTCACCTAGGTAATGCTTTCCTACAAATATGCGGCTGAGAGCTACCAACGTCGCCCATAGGAGCATCCAGGTAGCATAGCCCTTGTATTTCAATCGTTTATCCAGACGAAAACCTATTATGGTACTTGCTGCAAGTCCGAATGAATTGGCTGAATGAGCTGAGAAGAAGCTGAAGCTTCTGGTTGCGTTTTCCAGGACATTCAGTCCGTTCTCCAGCATAAAGGTATCATTGAGCGGACGTACTCTGCATACCAGATCTTTTATGAAATTGGAAAATTGGTCACAGAAACCGAAGGTTGCAAGTGCAGCTAATGTCATAATCAGACCTTTCTTCCAGCCAAGCCTCCATATCAGTCCCGCTACAATAAGCACATACATCGGAATCCACACAGGGATACTCGAAAAGAACTGCCAGATCTGGTCTGTAATAGGGGAGTTCCAGCTGTTGATTTCCAGAGTTATCCTCTGGTCAAGATGATGGATATTCTGCCAGATCATATCTTAAAGTTGTTTTTCATTATCATCCCCCGGAAACAGTACTACAGGCTCATCTTCAGCCGGAGTTTCCTTCTGAAGAGCCTCCCAGAGCATATCCTTCAGTTCCTTTATTCCTTCCTGAGTGAACGAAGAAATGAAAACGTGAGGAATATCAGTCGGAAGCTGTTCCTCTATTTCGCTCTTGAGCTGATCGTCAAGCATATCAGACTTGGTGATAGCCAGAACCCTGTCCTTCACGAGAAGTTCAGGATTATATTCTCTAAGCTCGTTCAGCAGTACTTCATATCCTTCCCGGATATCATCCTGATCGGCGGCGACCATAAATAACAGGATGGAGTTTCGTTCGATATGTCTGAGGAATCGCATTCCTATGCCCTTGCCTTCGTGAGCTCCCTCTATGATACCAGGTATGTCAGCCATTACGAATGACTTGTCATCGTAGTAACTTACGATACCGAGGTTCGGCTCGAGAGTAGTGAACGGATAATCTGCGATCTTAGGTCTTGCTGCCGATACTGTTGACAGAAGTGTTGATTTTCCTGCATTAGGGAAGCCTACAAGACCCACGTCTGCAAGAAGCTTCAGTTCGAGGATGAACCAGCCTTCCTCAAACGGCTCTCCAGGCTGCGAATAGCGTGGAGTCTGATTGGTGGCAGTCTTGAAATTGTTGTTACCAAGACCACCGCGTCCTCCCTTCACGAGAATTCTTTCCTCATATGGCTCTACAAGCTCGAAAAGGACTTCCCTTGTCTCAGCATCCTTTGCTACGGTTCCCAGAGGAACATCCAGATAGATGTCCTCTCCGTTCTTTCCTTTCTGGAGCTGGCCGCTTCCTGCACCTCCGTGCTCAGCCATAATATGCTTGCGGTACTTGAGATGGATCAAAGTCCAGAACTGCGGATTCGCTCTCAGAATAATATGTCCGCCACGTCCGCCATCTCCACCGTCAGGTCCACCTTTAGGTACATATTTCTCCCTCCTCATATGCGTTGAACCCGCACCTCCGTTGCCCGAACGGCAATATATCTTCACATAGTCTATGAAATTCGAATCCGCCATAATCTTTATCTTTTAATTTAGCTTGCAAATATACGAAAATCCCTTCTGATTTAAATGATATTTTATAATATGTTGAATTTAAGCCTATTTAAAGATATGCCTGCTGTAGCTGTACAGCAGGCATATATGGTAATAGATTGATAATCAGTGTGTTTTCGGGTTCTAGAATTTGTTCATCACATTGAAGATACGTTCCTGAACTTCCTCTATGCTGCCTACGCCGTCGATTTCATTGTATTTTCCGACTTTGTCGTAATAATCGATGAGAGGTTCTGTCTGATTGTGGTATGTGACGATGCGATTGTTGATGATATCTTCGCTGGCATCGTCAGCGCGTCCTTCCTTAAGTGCGCGTCCCTTGATCCTCTCCATAATCATCGCATCCGGAATCATAATGGAAACGGTAGCAGTCACTTCTTCAGATGTCTTTGCAAGAATCTGGTCAAGGGCTTCCGCCTGGGCAATAGTGCGTGGGAAACCGTCAAGAAGGAATCCGTCCACTCCCGTTACTGTCTTGAACTCGCTCTCGATCATACCCTCTACCACTTCATCCGGAACGAGACAGCCTTTCTCTATCAGAGCCTTAGCCTGAAGACCAAGCTCTGTTCCTGCAGCTATTTCCTTGCGGAGAAGGGCTCCTGTGGAGATATGGTGAAGATTGTACTTCTCAACCATTGCTGTGGCCTGAGTGCCTTTACCTGCACCTGGAGGGCCGAAAAGAATGAAATATTTCATATTTGAATGCTATTAATTATCAAGTACATAGATGTCTTTAAGGTTTCGGCCGAGTTCATCGTAATCAAGACCGAATCCCACTATGAAATCGTTAGGGATTTCCATTGCCACATAGTCGAGGACAATATCTTTCTTATATGCTTCAGGCTTAAGGAGCATAGTGCAGATTCTGGATTCTGCGGCACCTTTGTCTGCAAGAATCTGTTTCAGTTCCACGATAGTATTTCCGGAATCAACAATATCTTCCACTACAATCACCCTTCTGTCTGTGATGTCGCCAGTAAGTCCCAGAGCCTGCTTTACGTGTCCTGTTGTGCTGGTACCTTCATATGATGTAAGTTTGATGGAAATCGTCTGACAATTGAATCTGAGCCTTTTCATAAGCTCTCCCATAAACATTATTGAACCGTTCAGGACACAAAGCAGAATAGGTATATCAGAACATCCTTCGAAATCTTTATTGATCTTTTCCGCTACTTCATCTATGGCTTCCATTATCTTTTCGTAGGGGATGAAAGTCCTGAATGTTTTGTCGTAAAGCGTGACTTTGTTCATATGCGTATCATTTAATCACACAAAATTAATATAAAAGACATAAAAAAAAGAAAAATCTTCAGTTGTTTTTCGGTAAAACAACGATAAATCATAAGCAGTATGATAATTTCGAGCAAATTAACAGCGTGACTTATGTGGAGATGGAAATCTATGATGGCAGCGACTCTGATCATATGTTCTGATATGGTTGCCCAGGAATATGACACTTTTGCAATAATTGCGGAATTCCTTGGAAATGCATCTGCAGAAGATATCGATCCGGAAGAGGTGGAGAGGCTTGAGAGATATATTGAGCATCCATTGAAAATAAATATTGCTGGGCAGTCCAAGCTTGAAGAGTGTGGGCTTCTGACTCAATATCAGACAGCATCCCTGATGGATTACCTTACCAGACACGGAGACATATTGTCTTTGACGGAACTTGCTGCGGTAGATGGATTCGGGACTGATTTTGTAAGAAGACTGTCGTTCTTCATATCATTGGAAAGCGGCCGTCTTCCAGGGTATGGAGTAATGTCATCGAAAAGGTTTCATCAAGAACTCGAAGTAAAAGCAACGGGCCGCTGCAATGATGAGCTCATAGGACAATATGCCCTGAAGTACAGGATAGGGATAGGGGAATCTCTTCAGGCTTCTTTCTCTTTATCCAAATCCTCTGCTGCAGGCCGGCCTGATGCTTTTCCCGGCAATGTTTTCTGGTATTTCAGACGTTACGGTGCAAAAGTGGCTGTGGGCAATTTCAATGCACGCTTCGGTCAGGGCCTTGCACTCTGGAGCGGTATGAGCATTTCAGGACTCAGTAAGCCTTCGTCATATCTCAAACGTTCTTCAAATCTTTCTCCGTCATATTCATATACAGGTAATTACTCGTTCAAGGGAATTGCAGCAGAAGCTATCTTCGGAAATTTCAAAATGACATACATAACGACGTTATCGGGCTCCGAAGGAGAGAGAGGACTGCTTCCTGCTGTAAATCTCACGCTTTTATGTACCCACGGACAGGTCGGACTGACTCATTATGCAGACTTCAGGCTTCCTGATGGCGTATTCTATATTCCTGATATGAAGACTTCTTTTGATCTGGCGATGACTCTCAGAGGAGTTGATTTATTTGCAGAGACGGCATATGATTGGAACTCAGATTCTGTGGCTTCTCTGGCGGGGGTGGTTTTTCCTGCGGGTGAGAATCTTCGTGTGGCCTCCGCGCTCAGGTATTATCCGTCTGCGTTCCAGCCGACTTACAGCGCTGCCATACGTGCCTTGACAAAATGTACAAATGAGTATGGATGCTCAACATCTGCGGAATTTTCATCAGGACAATGGATAGATATCAATGGAAGTGAGGGGTTTGGCTCCAATTCCAGAAGATTACAGGGGGTCTTTTGCGCTGATGGTGCATATTTCCCGGTATCCAAGTCAGATGATGGACGAAAGTCTGTTCAGCTTAAATCTCTTGCTGAAATCAAAGTGATGATTACTGGTGCTCTTGCATTGAAATTCCGTCTGGCTGAGAGGTTCCGTACCTGGGATCTGCCTTTTCGTACTGATGCGCGAATGGATCTGTTTTATTATTCCTCTGTCTTGGATATGAATTTCAGGGCCAATCTCGTAAAGTGCAATAACACTTCCTTCCTGACATATGCAGAAGGAACTGTCAAATCCAAGTCACTCAAATTATCTCTGAGATCAGGACTCTTCTTTGCTGATAATTGGGATGACAGGATATATGCTTATGAGAGGGATCTACCCGGATCCTTCAATGTCCCGGCATTTTATGGACGAGGCTACTGGATCTCCCTTAATGGAAACTGGAGATTCGCCAAGTGGGGGAGAGCCTATATCAATGCATCCCTAACAGAATATCCTTTTATGGAAAAGAAAAAGCCCGGCAAAGCCGAGCTTAAGCTGATGCTTAGATTTCAGATATGATTACTTTTTCGGAATCTTTATTTTCATTCCCGGTCTGAGTGAGGAACTACTTAAACCGTTGAAATCCATAATGTTCTGAGCGCTTACTCCAGGGTAGTTCTTAGCGATGCTGTAGAATGAATCTCCGCTCTTTACTGTGTAACTGATATAATCTCCAGTACCGGATGAGGGCTGTGAAGCTGCTCCGGCCTTTACTTTCAATTTCTGACCCACCTTGATGTTGTTGCTGGTCAGACCGTTCCAGGACTTCAGGTTTGCTACGCTGACTCCGTGTCTTGCAGCAATTCCGGATAGGGTATCTCCGCTCTTTACTGTATATGTGCTCGCTCCTGAGGATGCAGGTGCAGATGATTGGGATGTTGCGGAGCTGCTTGAAGAAACTGATGATCCAGATGATTTTCCACCTCTATATATGACAAGGCGCTGTCCTACGCGGATATTTGTACTCTTAAGGTTGTTCCAGCGCTTGATGTTCGCCACCGAGCATCTGTACATTCCCGCGATCTTTCCAAGCGTATCACCGCTTTTGACCTTGTATGTGATACGTTCTCCATCACCGCCGTCCTTGATCTTCTTGATTGCAGTAGGATTGAAATATTCCTCGGTCTTGTGTCTGTAGATAGTATCTTCCTTTTCTATGAATGCGTCAGTATATTCGTAGGGGATACGGAGGATATACTCTCTGTCTCCCGGTATGATCTCGTGGACATACTGGGGATTCAGATTCTTTAGTTCCTCCAGAGGAGCCTCTGTGAGGTCTGCCACTTGTCTGAGGTGAAGCTGGCGGCTGATCTTCAGTGTGTCAATATGAGGCGGAATTCCTACATTTTCAGGCCTGATACCGTGTTCCTTGTAGTAAGTTATTGTGTATAAGGCTCCTACGAAAGCAGGACCGTAGCCTCTGGTTTCGCGTGGAAGATATGGCCAGATATCCCAGAATCCTCTTTTTCCACCGCTTCTTCGGATGGCTTTATTCACATTGCCGGCTCCGCAGTTGTATGAGGCTATGGCAAGATTCCAGTCCCCGAAGATCTTGTATGCATCCTTCAGATATCTTGCAGCTGCATCTGCCGATTTTACCGGGTCAAATCTTTCATCTACAAACGAATCTATATGAAGGCCGTACATTTTGGCTGTAGAATACATAAACTGCCACATACCTTTGGCATTCACTCTTGACACCGCACGTGGATTAAGTGCAGATTCTATGATTGCCATTGCCTTAAGCTCTTCCGGTATACCATATTTATTGAATGTCTCTTCGAATATAGGCATATAATATCTGCAAAGTCCCAGGATGTGAGACATCTTGGTCGGCATTTTCTCAGAATATAGAATGATGTAGTTCTTTACAATGTCATTGTATGGCAATGGTATGAATGAATTCATCTTCTTCAGCCTTTCTATGTAGACTTCATCCGGTACGTTTGATTCAAATTTGACCGAGTCCATATCATATATTTCTGACTGGTCATCAGAGGCAATCTTATGGGTGTACCAGATGTTAAGAAGACTGTCCGATACTTCCACTGTATAGTCTTCCGGACTCAGCTCTGCAGCTCCTTTTGCTTCATTTTCTTCATAGACAGCCATCATTTCACCTGCTATGCTGTCTGTATATTGCAGATCTGACTTGCATCTTTCGAGCTCATATTGAAGTGAATCCACCAGTTCCTGAAGACGACGGTTCTGTTCTTTGAGCTTGAGTCTTGTCCTTTCATCTTTTCGAGGCTGGTTCGGGACAGCTCCTGCCAGGTTTCCGGAAATTAATAAGGCAGTCATAACGGCTGCCAGAATTCTATATGGTTTCATATAAGTTTTAAATTTTGTGGAGTTATCAGAATGTAAAGCCTACTCTCATTCCAATGGCGTTATATCCGTAGTTTGACGGCATTGGAGTATTGATCGCGTAGGAGTTATATGGAGAAATCACTGTCGGCTCGATGTTCATTGATATGTCATCCGTAACCTCGAAGTCGTGCATATATGCGAATACATTGGCATCAATGACCTGAAGCAGATATACAGCTGCTGTGGCTACGATGGAATAGTCTCTGTATCGTCTGTAGACATCTCTGTACCATTTTGCAGTCTCTGCTGATATATTCTCGCTGTAACCGCTTCCAGGTGTCGTCGCTTCGTTGTGTATTCTCTTGAATCTCTGGTAGTTAAGGTTGTTTGTGGTGAGGAAATGAATCGAAGCCAGCAGACCTCCCCAGTAGATAGGAATCTTGAAGAATTCTCCATTGTAGATCTGTCCGAGACCGGGACAAAGCAGTGAGTATAATGTAGCTCTTCCCGGATTCGGTTCTACGTCTGATTCGTAACAGGCAATGCCGTCCATAAGGGAACCCCAATACATCAATGCTGCTCCTGCCAGCAGCCAGGTACCTGTCTGTTTGGCCTTTGTGTCTACAAAAGGTGCGTCAAAAGGGTATTCTATACTATATCTGGTCTCGAATGCGGTTTTCTCATTGAACCATTTGTCATACCGCTTCTGTGTCTGATTGTATTGATGAAGATAGTATCCTCCTGTTCCTGCCAGAGCGCCTATACCGCCATATATTATCGGAAGTTTCCAATAGTCTTTGTTATATATCTGAGCGGTGCCCGGCAAAACTACCGAGCCGACGAACATCGTTCCTATCTTTATCTTGTTCTTATGTGCAAGTCCACCGGCAAAGTCCTTGAATGAGAATAGCTTGTCGACTGTATCAGATTTTGCTGTAGTGTCGGCATTGTATGATTGCCTGAAAGCCTCTTCCTTGAACTGGGCCTCGCTTCTGACAGCGAACCCTGCAAGGCAGATAATCAATAAGGATATGTATCGTATGAATTGTCTATGCATCTGTCTGATGTCCCGAACTTAAAAATTTGAGTCTTCAAGTGCCTTAAGGAAATTCTTTACCTCTTCATCTGAACTGAAATGGATGGTCATTGTTCCTTTTCCGTTGCTGGCTCTCTTAAGACTGATATTGCTTTCAAAATATTTTCCGACTCTTTCCAATACCTTGAAATACTCCTCGGGGAGATCCTGAGCATCCTGTGTGTCGGATTTCCTCTGTTCCGTAAGCTTTTTTATCTTTTCCTCGAGCTGACGTACGGAAAGGTCTTCTTTGACAACCAGATCACAGAGATATTCCTGCATTCTCAAATCTTCCACTCCAAGAAGAACCTTGGCGTGTCCTACGCTCAGAAGACCTACCTTAAGGTCGTGCTGCAGTTTTGCAGGGAGCTTGAGAAGGCGCAGGTAGTTGGTTACCGAGGCGCGCTTCTTTCCCACTCTGATGGCCATCTGCTCCTGAGTGAGGTTGCATTCCTCAATGAGTCTCTGATAGCTCATAGCCACTTCTATAGGGTCCAGATTTTCTCTTTGGATGTTTTCTACAATCGCCATTTCCAGCATACCCTGATCATTGGTGTCACGGATATATGCCGGAATCATATCCATTCCAGCCTGTCTGCAGGCTCTGAATCGACGCTCTCCACTGATGATCTGATATCTGCCTTCCGATTTTCTTCGTACAGTGATAGGCTGGATCAGACCAAGTGTCTTTATGGACTCTGCCAGTTCTTCCAGAGCTTCCTGATCGAAGCTCATTCTCGGCTGGTATGGATTCGGCTCTATCATATCCACAGGGATACGAAGTATGTCGGCTGTGTCCTGACTTTCCCTCTGACCTACTACTTCTTTGTTGACATAGCCTACAGGCTGTCTCAGCGGTGTGAAATCAGTGTCGCCTCCCAGCAACGCACCGATGCCTTTTCCTAATCCTCTCTGCTGTTTTGCCATTTCTTTTCAGTTTAATTGTTTCTTAAGGTCATTCCGTTCTTTTCGAGCACTTCCTTCGCCAGATTCAGGTAGTTGGTGGTTCCGTTGCAGATCACATCATAAAGAATGATCGGCTTTCCGTGTGACGGAGCTTCGCTCAGACGTATGTTTCTCTGGATGATGGTTTCGAAAACCATATCCTTGAAATGTTCTCTGAGTTCTTTAAGTACTTGATTGTGAACCTTTGTCCTTCCGTCGAACATAGTTACGACGAAGCCTTCTATGTTAAGGGACGGGTTCACTCCGTTCTGTACGAGCCTGATGGTCTGGAGAAGCTTTCCCAATCCCTCCAAAGCGAAGAATTCAGGCTGGACAGGTATCATTACGGAATCAGCTGCCGTAAGGGAATTGACTGTTATAAGACCCAACGAAGGTGAACAGTCAATAATGATGAAGTCGTAATCATCGCAGATAGGGGCGAGAGCCTCCTTAAGAACAGATTCACGGTTCTCCACCTTCAGCATCTCGATTTCCGCACCGACGAGGTTAATGTGGGACGGGATCATATGAAGACCTGCAATTTCTGTCTGGATAAGGGTGTCGCGGATGTCTCTTTCTCCGATCATCACTTCGTACAATGTCCTTTTCTGGTCATTGTCAGGAGAAAAGTTTAGTCCGGAAGTCGTATTGGCCTGAGCGTCGGCATCGATTATGAGTACCTTTTTCTCAAGTACGGCCAATGATGCGGCCAGGTTGATGGCAGTGGTGGTCTTACCCACTCCGCCTTTCTGATTTGCTATTGCTATTACTTTTCCCATCTTAGTTGTGTTAAGGACATTATTCTCGCAAAATTACAAAAATTATTTCATTCATTGGCTTTATTTACTACTTTTGTTGATAACTTCTTGCTCTGAGAAGGATAGTTACAGATTTAATCGTTTGATTATTATGCAAGTGACATTCAATCCTGATAAGTGGTGCGCTATCGTGAACAGCTTTGCAGCTTCTTCAAAGGCTGCATCTTTGTGGTGTCGTGCGGAGGCCCGGCTCAAGTCTGACGGTATTTCTTTCAATACTTATGTAACAGGCGAGTGCGGCAATGCGGCCACTCTGACTTATAGTGCGTGCAAGAGCGGATGCAGGAAGCTGATAGCAGTCGGAGGGGATGGCACCATCCACGATGTCCTTGGCGGAATTATGTCCTTTGTAGATCAGGATGAGTCTGTTTCGCTTGAGGATTTCACCTTGGCTGTGATACCGGTAGGATCGGGCAATGACTGGATCAAGACATCCGGTGTACCTAAGGATATTGTCAAGGCAGCTGCATTGTTGAAAAGTGGCAGAATCTCAAAGCAGGATGTGGTAAAGGTAAGTCTGCTTGATCCGTCCTCGCTTCCGCAGGAAAAGACAATGGCAGTTTCATATATGGCCAATGTAGGTGGTATAGGACTTGATGCACGAGTATGCGTAAGAGTAAATGCCGCAAAGAAGCAGGGTAAAAGAGGTAAGATATTATATGTTACATCATTGCTTTATAATATCATTCATCGCGCTGCTTTTTCGGCAAGGGTGGTCTGTGATGGGGAAGAGATATTCTCAGGACCTTATCTTTCAATAGCTTTCGGTATAGGCAGATACTCCGGAGGTGGAATGCGTCAGACTCCTGGTGCCCTTCCTGATGACGGGCTTCTGGATATTACCATTATCCCTGATCTTCCTCTTATGAAAATTGCTAAGGAAGCTCCTAAGCTTTTCAATGGCCGATTCCTGGCGGTTCGTGAGCTTGTGACAGCCAGAAGTAAATCCATTCTGGTTCTTCCGGAAGGTGATATCGCCCCGGTTGAAGTCGATGGGGAAGTTATAGGAGAGGCCCCAGTACGTTTCGATATCCTTGACCATCAATTGAATATATTGATTCCTTAAGAGGGGTCGACATTTATCGTTATATGTCCGTCGTAACGGTTTTCTTTCTCGAAAACGTTGACGGCTTTTCTCAGCTTTTCCTTTTCTGATGTCAGAGTGCGGTCTTTTTTCAGGCTCAGTCTTATTGTCCTTATATGCTGGTCGGCTACTTTGTCTACGACAGGAGAGTATGGACCTGTTATAGGAGAATCGAGTATGGTATCTCCTTCCCGGACAATACTTTTTCTGAGATCTGCAGCCAGTCTTTCGGACATTCTCTCAGCCCTGTCTTCGAAGTGATCCTTTATGTTGATTTCGATTATCCTTGTATATGGCGGGAAATTGAAATCTTTCCTTTCCTGAAGAAGGGAGGAATTGAGGGCTGTGGCTTCATTATTCGCGATTCTTTGATATACTGGGTGCTGAGGTTGCGATGTCTGAATGACAAAGAGCCCTTTTTCTTCTCTACGGCCACATCTTCCACGGAACTGTTCCAGCAGATGCAGGGCTTTTTCATCTGCCCTGAAATCCTGGATTCCAAGTAAAGAGTCGGCCGCCACCACAGCCACAAGTCTCAACCTGCTGAAATCAAAGCCCTTGGTCACGATCTGAGTACCGATGAGTATGTCTATCTCTCCTTTTGCGAAGTCTCTGATAGTCCTGGCTTCGAATCTCTTGTTCTGGGCCGTGTCACTGTCAAGGCGGGCGATACGCGCTTTAGGGAAGAGGGCAGCAGCTTCTTCCTCTATCCTTTGGGTTCCTGCGCCGAGATTCTTCAATTCTCCTGCACATCTGCCGCATTTTCCTGAATAGGGTGCAGACCAGCCGCAATAATGACAAAGCATCCTTCCTCCCCGATGAAGACTCAGACTTACATTACAGTGAGGACATTTGACAATCTCACCGCACATCGAACACTGCATTGCTGAAGCCCAGGCTCTTCTCGAACGGAGGATCACTACCTGCCCTCTGTCGTCCAGAGTCTGCTGTATGCGGTCAATGAGCTTGATGGAAAAATTTCCCCTCATTCCGTTCTTCTTTCTTTCTGCCCTGGTGTCAATTATCTCAATATCAGCATCTTCGCTGCCGTGAAACCTTTCCTTAAGTTCGACCAGGTGGTGTTTCCCGAAACGGCAGTTGTATATCTCCTCGAGAGAAGGTGTTGCTGAGCCCAATATGATGGCGCAATCGTGTATTCTGTGCAGCATCAGGGCTGTGTCGCGACCGTTATACCTTGGAGCCGGAGAGTCCTGTTTGTATGAATTGTCGTGTTCCTCATCCACAATGACAAGTCCCAGATGGTTATGAGGCAGGAATAATGCTGATCTTGTTCCAAGCAGTATATAGTTTCTCTTATTTACCGCTGACTCCCTTATGGATTCAGTGGTATTCATTCTCGAGGCAGCGGTTTCGCCTGAATGAAAAGTCAGAAGGCTGTCGCCGAACTGTTCGTAAAGTCTGTCCTCAAGCTGACGGCTCAGAGCTATTTCTGGTACCAGATAGAGCACGTTCCGGCCTTTCTTAAGGCATTCCTGTGCCAGTTTCATATAAATTTCAGTCTTTCCGGATCCTGTTACTCCATTCAGCATAACAGGTTTTCCTTTGGCCATACCAGTCTTTACGTCAGAATAAGCCTTCGATTGTGCAGGGCTGAGCTGTATTTCCTTGTATATTATTTCTGTCGCATTGATTCTGTCCTTACCTTTTGTGATATTGTTCAAGGCCTCATATGCCCTTTCAAGGTCTTTGACTCCCTCATCCAAAGCCTTTACTGCAGCCTCTCTGGTGGATTCTTTCTTTGCTTTTGCCTGCTGTTCCTTCCTTTTCTCCACCCTTATCTCAAGCTTGGCAATCCTTTGCCTTATGCTTTCAGTCAGTTTCTCCTTTCTTGCAGCAGCTTTCTCGCGTGCTGAAGCCCTCGCTTCTTCCATATTGACCTTCATCTGTGGGTATGCAGCTTTGTAAACCTCACCGATGCTGCAAAGATAATAATCTGCGACAGCCCTCCATAAATCGATTTCCTCACTTCGGATCTTGCCTATCCCTTCTTCAATGGAGATGACAGGCTTGATTTTCTTAGGGTCTGTTTCCGGTATTATGTCGACCTCAGATACCACTCCGGTATATTCCTTATTGGCAAACTTTACCTTCACCCTCTCTCCGACCTCGATTCTCACGATATTATCAGGAAGTGAATAGCTCGGTTCCCACTCCAGCCGGAGAGGAAGTATCACGGATATGTATCTTTTCTGTTTCATAACTCCTGCGAAGATACGAAAAAACCACTTTTTTGCACAAAAAATGCACTTTTTTAGTAAAAAGTATAAAAAAAGTTTGGAGGTAAAGAAAAAATGTCTACCTTTGCAATCCCAAACGATAAGAACAGCGTTTGAGACCTCAAAAAGGTGCCATAGCTCAGTTGGTAGAGCAAAGGACTGAAAATCCTTGTGTCCCTGGTTCGATTCCCGGTGGCA
>JAEIGA010007385.1_pt1 | contig 16715 bp, 13 predicted proteins | sample 9270691 | NCBI WGS metagenome assembly JAEIGA01 (sample SAMN17057246, study PRJNA624740) | gut metagenome | biome: biome; isolation source: fecal sample | host: Bos grunniens | place: China: Xizang | collected 2019
CATACCCATTTTTATCAAATGTAGTTTCTATCGTATCATCATTTACAGAGAATGTGAATGATTTTTCTACAATAAAATTATTATTATCATCTAATATTTGAGCATATAACTGGACAATATAGGAATTAATATCCTGTGTAGTATTATCCATAACAGTAACATTAGTAGGTGAAATAATATTTCCTGCATTATAAATAGCAGTATTTAACTTATTATTGTAGAGATATAAATCGCCTTTATTATATACGAAATAATCTCCAGAACTGCTTAATTCAGTATTATTAATTAAATAAATATATGATTTATTTTCACCTTCACGATTAGGGTAAATTAAATTTGAACCTGCAAAAGTAGAGTTTATAATAGTTAAAGTAACATCGTGGTTCCCAATGATATAAAATGCATTACCTAATCCTCCAGTATTGTTAATGAAGTAACAATTGGTGAAAATAGTATTATTTATAACTTGTTTAGCATAAACGGCACCTGCATCGGTTCCGGCGGAGTTATTAATATAATAGCCGGTAATAGAACAATTATTTACATCAGTTCTGAAATAGAGTGCACCACCATACTCCACAGCAGAGTTATTAATATAAATTCCAGATATTTTTGTGTTGGAAATATCATTAAATATGACAACACCACCAAAATGTGCAGTATTGTTAATAAAAGTTCCAGTAATATCAGAATTATCAGTAAGACCTAATATATAAAAAACACCACCGTGATAAGCTTTATTATTTAAATAATAACCACTAATAGTTGAATTGATAAAATCCCCCACAAAATGAAAAGCAGCAGCATCATTACTAGCAATATTGTTAATGAAAATTCCAGTTAAAGTAGAATTAATCACATTTCCTCCATCCAATCCACAAGCATATTCAGTTGCCCAATTTTCAAAAAATGTACCATTGATGACAGAATTATAAAAGTTCTTCGCATATACTGAAGCACCATTATAAGCAGAGTTTTTGTAAAAGAATCCGTTAATAGTACAATTATTTGCCAATGTCCAAAAAGTGATTGCAGCAAAATATCCGTTATTAGCAGTGAAATTACCATTGAATTTACAATTTACAGCATCCGAATAAAATACAATGGCTGCGCCATCAAATCCAAAGTTATTTGAATAATTCCCTTCAAAAGTACAGTCACTAACCAATCGATTAAAGCACATTACACCAGCACTAAGCATTTGGATATTATCCCTGTAATTACCTTTAAAATTACAATTAGTGACTAATCCATTGAAGTAAAGAACACAACCATATCCAGAACCATCATTTGCAATAAAATTAGCAAAAATATTACTATCCCTAATACTGTTTACAAAATAAATAGCTGCACCATCGGAATAAGATGTTCCATTAATAAATGTTAAACCAGTAATATTAAAACTGGATGAAGTGACTTTAAATATCCTTGATTGACCTTCTGCATCAAATATAACATCACCAGCAGTCCAGTTAATAAGATTTAAAGATTTAGTAATGTTTAAATTTATATTTTCTCCAATACCCCTATATACACCAGGAGCTATATAAATTGTGTCCCCATCACTAAGATTTTTATTCCCAATAACTTCATTTAAAGTTTTATACGGATTAGATGAAGAACCATTACCACTATCCATTACACTTCCATTAACATACCAATTGTTCTCATTTAGATTATTAACACTATCTAATGAAATAGTTTCATCATTATTTTCAATAGAAAGTATATCTTTCGCATCACCAATATTTGAATCAAATACTGGGTTTAAATCATCATTAGCAGAAACACTGCCAATAAATATAAACAAAATTAAAATAAAAATAAAAAATTTAATAAAATTTTTATTCAAAATAGTACCCTCCTATATAATTTAATCATATTTACATTCATGATATTATATAACACATTAAACATATATTTAATTATGCATTAATTGGGGACTGTCAAAATGTTAGCTCTTGATTTCTTTTTTCAATCCATCCATTTCTTTGAAGCATGATTTGATTAAATACTCCTTCCATTGTTCTGAATTTCTTTTTATGTGCTCGTGGCATTGTATTGCCAATGTAATTTTCTATTTGGTTGTTGATATTGCCTAATTTTCCTTTATATCTTTTTTCAAGGAAGCATGAAAATTTTTTATATTCAAGAAAAAATTATTCATCCATAATCTTTTAAAAGCTTTGGAAAGTTAATATGTTCTTGTTTTAATAGATTTACATATTTTAATGATTTATTATATGTTTCTTGTTTAAATAATTGATAAATTAAACTTAAATATTCATTTATTCTGATTTATAGTCATTTATGAATTGTTTTGATTTCTCTTTTATTTGATTATCGGAGAGAGTTAATTCCATATTTTTTAAATCCTACTCAAAATCTTTACGTATTTTTGTTAATTCTAGATTAATTGTATCATAAATATTTAATAATAAATGAAATATGAAATGTTGATGAATAAAACCTAATTATCTCATTATTTTATCATAACTTGGTTTTAAATTAGTTACACTGATAATGCAGTCTTTTGGTTGAATACTGTTTTTTAAAAAATTTTTAGTTGTTTTTGAATCATCTTTTTTGGCCAATAGCTCGCTATTGGTATTTTATTAATAATATCAAATAGTACGTGGCGATAAATTGTTGTTTTAGAAGAACAGTATTTGAACTTCCGCCGCATGACTTGTAAAAAATGATGCAGAGTCATTTTTGTCTGAAATTAAAGCCTTTTAGAAGATATGCAAGGTTCCACTTTGATATGGTCATGTCATGGCAATTTACACAAACAAAACTCAAAAACACAATCTACAATATCAAAAACAAATAAAATTCAATAAAAATGAGGATTTCTACAAAAATGATAAAAAAGGAGATTTAACCCATATTTTAAGTAAAATAATTTTTTTAGGTACTTTGTTTTGGAAAACAGCAATATTATAATATAGGACAGTGCAAACACAGCTATAAAAATTATCATATGATAAACTATAGGTATTTGCAGAGTGAATTTTGAATAAGGATATATTACCTGTAAGAATAATTCCAGGAAGAAAACATGAACTAAATAAATTCCAAAAATAAATGTAGACAGTTCCTTAAGTTTTGGACTATCATTTTCTTTATTCTTACAAATCGCTGAAACAAAAACAAAAATAGCAATGGAATATAATGTACAGGTAATGTCTTCACCGGTTAAGAAATAATTTCTTATTGATGGAATAGCAACAATATATGTTTGAACAGCCCATAACATGACGAATGCACTAATTATTCCTAAAATGTATATTATTATTCTCTTATTTTTGGCCAATTGGAATGTGCTGAGATACCATCCTAAGAACAGAAAGATTATCATTCTCATTAATGGATTCAGATAAAACTGTGCCACAAAATCTTTCACGGTAAAGTCTGCGCCTATAGTGAAAATGCCTAGCGTTTTTGGAATACATTGAACCACAAAACAACCGATAATAATCCATAGTATGTAATTTCTATTTTCTCTTTTTACAAATAACCTTAAAATCGGAATCAATAAATACATTCCCACTATCATGTACATATACCACATATGAGGATAATCAGATCCTTCAAAGCAGATTAAATAGTTTAAAAAAGTACTAAATGAAGTTGGCTGATGTGTCAGTGTTGGAAGCCCATATCCATAAAACAGTCCGTAAAATACTGTCCAAAATATAGTTATCAAAACGAGAGGAAGCCATGATTTGCGAATGAATTTTTTATCATCGAAAGGTTTGTCTTCATTTAGAAGCAGCGCCCCACTAATCATTAAAAAGACTGAAATAGGAAAAGCACTCAATAATACATTAATTATGTTTTCTGTGATAAATTCTATAGTGTCAGGATTATAATTCAGGACAAAAAAAGCACTTATATGCGCACCTATTACTCCCAGTATAGCTATTAATCTTAAAATGTCATAACTAAGATACCGTTTATTTTTCGTTGTCATCTAATATTTCACCTATATAATATTTTCATGAAACATTTGAAAAATGTTAATTTAATATTAAATATTATGATTTCTAATGTATATTATCTTATCCATTTTTGTGGAACTGTCAAAAAGTTAGCTCTTGATTTCTTTTTTCAATCCATCCATTTTTTTTTGAAGCATTATCTGATTGAATACTCCTTCCATTGTTCTAAATTTTTTTTATGTGCTCATAGCATTGTATTACCTATGTAGTTTTCTATTTGGTTGAATACTGTTTTTTAAAAAATTTTTTGTAGTTTTTGAATCTTCTTTTTTAGCCAATAACTCCTCTATTAGCATTCTATTAACAATATCAAAAAGTATATGTCGATAATTCTATTTCTCATTGATTCTAATCCATTGTACATCATATACAATGTAACCTGAGATTTTCAAATCTTCGTTTAAAAAGTAAAGTCCATCATGAATTGGAATAAAAAATAGAAAAATTAGAATATTCAAAACATTCTGAAAATCGAACAATAACTTATATTTAAACCTTTTTAAAGAATTTGACTAATTTTATGCAAAAATAAAGAAAAATAAAAAATTTAAAATAAATCTGTCAAAGAGCTAACTTTTTGACAGTCACATTAATTGTTTCAAGAGTTGATAAGAACAGACAACAAACAGAATTAATTCATTTTATCCTGTTCACGGCTAAATTCTATAACAATCTTTTTAATTTCACGAGATTCCAAATAAGGAAGATTCTCTTTTAATTCCTTTTCTAATTTCTTATTAATCTCTATTCTTTTCTCAGCATATTCTTCATCACTTAACGAGGATTTATATTCCTTGTTCAAATTTGAATATTTGGTGACAAGCGGTTGAATGATTGTTACAATATCCTTATCCAATTGATCATTAATTTCTTTTCTTTTTTTAACCTCAGAAACAAATCCAACAACAGTTATAAAAAATCCTAAAACAGTAATAGTTAATGCAGGCACCATAAATTGATTATTGCCAACAAAATATACGGAAAATAAAATTCCGACAAGAATTAATAAAATACCTATTTTTTTCAAATCCATAGAATATTCCTACCTTTTATTAATATATTTCCACTCCTGACGTATGGATATTACTATTAAATAAAGTGATACAATAGCCAAAATGGAAAATAAAACTATAAATATGTCATTTGTAAATATTAAATTTCCAGAATCGACATGAACTATCAATTCTGCCAACAAGTTATTTATAAAATGTGCGAGTATGCATGTTAAGATATTTTCTGTTTTGAGATAGATTATACACATACACACACCAAATATGCAAGCCGAAATAACACTGCCATAACTATGGAGCGCTCCAAATAAAATTGAAGTAATTGCTATTGCAAATGATGTGGGTACAAGTAATTTAAGCCTATTTAAAAATACTCCCCTAAACAATAGTTCCTCACATATGGGTGAAACGATGATTATTGAAATTAAAGAACCTATTCCTGCGAGTGAATTTGCAGCAATTAAATGAATAATAGGCATTGTTATTAATGATTGTAATTCCGGAATAGTATTTAACGCAAATATTGATAAATATAACATCCCATAAGAAAAGAAAACATTGACTAAAACTATAGTAATAAGAGATTTTGGAGAGATTTTAGAAAAAATATTCTTAAAATCCTGTTTAAATTCTTCACCAAAAAACCTTAATCTATAAATAAAATAGAGCATAACCCCAACATAAATCCAATCTTCACCAATTGAATATCCAAAAAATCTAAAAAGAATTACTATACCAGTCAACGCGAGAACTATGATTAAAACCTGCAAAATAGTAATTTTTTTAAGACTATCATTTAATGAAGACATGATTTAAGATATGGTTATATTAATATAAAAAATAATAAGATGAAGTTAAAAATAATTAACCTCTTAAATTATAAATTAAACCTTGGCAGCGATTTTGGAATAATGACATATACGGTGCAACTATAAACAACATGACGATATTTGTAATAAGCATTCCCACAAATCCGACGCTTGTAGTAAATAAACTTCCAGCAGCAATGCCTAATGCACCAAAAATCAATCCAATAATTAAAGTAATAACGACAAATACAGCTACTGTTATTAACAAAATACCAAGATATGCTAATAAATATCTTCCATAACCAATGAAAGACATTATCTCTTTTATTTTGGATATTTCAAATGCAGATTTTAAAGAATCATTATTGGCAGCCATATGAGGTACGGCTAAAAAGGCGAACAATGAAAAAATCAATGCCAAAATTATTCCAACCAAATATAATGCTGAATTTTTAAATATATTTGAAGCAACAAGGATAATGATTGGAATTATCTCATAAACAATATAAACCACCAAATATTTTAAGCCATCAATAAACATTCCCTTCAAATCTGAAAAGTCCGGAGGCACTTCATCCACATTAATCATGGTTTGAGTAGAAAGTTTTATAACTCTATAGTTATAACCGAAGAAAAATATCAATGGAATAATTAAAAAATTCAAAAAAGATAAAACTCCCAATATGAGAAGAATTGAAATTTTTCTTGATGCAAATTCTAATGAATCTTTATAAATATCTAAAATCATTCTAAACTACCTTCATCTATAATGAATACCTCTTCAATGCTATTTTTACCTAAAATTTTAGTAATTTTAAATGCCAATAACAATGAAGGATTATATCTAGCATTTTCTAATGCATTAATGGTCTGACGAGTAACCCCCGCTGCATCCGCCAACTCTTGTTGTGTTAAACCTTTTTTCTGGCGAAACTCACGAATTTTAGTTTTCAAATAATCACCCATAATCTATACTAACTTTCAAAAAAGTTAATCTTAATATGTTATATTATTTAGACATCTATATAAATATTGTCAATAATTTTTCACATGATATGCATACAACAATACACAAGATTTATATCGGTGATACTTAAACTATATGAATAGACAATTTACAAATATAGATATGTATATCAATTTAAAATGAGATGATAATAATGGCTATACACCCAATTGAATTTAGATATGGTACTCCCGAAATGAAAAAAATTTGGGAAGAGGAAAACAAATTACAAAGAATGCTAGACATAGAATCAGCACTCGCACAAGCGGAAGGAGAATTGGGAATAATTCCACAAGAAGTTGCTGATGAAATTGCAAGAAAAGCAAATACAGAATATGTTAAATTAGAAAGAGTAAAAGCAATAGAAGCTGAAACCAACCATGATATTGCTGCATTATCAAAAGGAATTACTGAAGTTTGTGACAATGGAGCAGGAGAATATGTTCACTTCGGAGCAACTTCAAACGATATTGTAGACAGTTCAAACTCATTACTAATTCGTGACTCAATTGACGTATTGGAAGAAAAAGTAGAAAGATTGACTAAAATAATGCTTGATTTAGCTAGCGAAAATAAAATGAAAGTCTGTATCGGACGTACACACGGTCAACATGCACTTCCAACAACATACGGAATGAAATTTGCTTTATGGGCAGACGAACTCCACAGGCAATATGAAAGACTGGAACATGCAAGAGCAAACGTTTGTATTGCAATGATGGACGGTGCTGTTGGAACAACTGCAGCATTGGGAACAGACGGATGGAAAATCCACAAAACTGTTGCACGAATCTTAGATTTGCCTGCTGCAAAAATTACAAACCAAGTTGTTCAAAGAGACAACCACGTCGAATTCATATCAACACTTGCAAATATTGCTTCAACTTTAGATAAAATAGCTTTAGAAATTAGAAGCCTCCAAAGGACAGAAATAATGGAAGTTGGAGAATACTTCGATCCGGAAAAGCAAGTTGGAAGCAGTACAATGCCACATAAAATGAACCCAATTACTGCTGAAAGAATCTGTGGTGTTGCAAGAATTGTAAAGTCATATGTCAATGCTGCTCTTGACAATAACCCTTTATGGCACGAAAGAGACTTGACAAACTCCTCATGTGAAAGGATAATGTTCCCAGAAAGCTGCATATTAACAGATTACATTTTAAATTTAACAATCAAATTAATGAGCAATCTCGTATTTTATGATGAAAATATCGAAAGGAACTTGAATTTCACAAACGGATTAATTATGGCTGAAAGATTAATGGCTGAACTTACTAGAGCAGGAATGGGAAAACAAACCGCATATGGAATTGTAAGGAAAAATGCCATTAAAGCTAATAAAGAACAATTATTGCTTGGAGAACTCATCTTAGAAGATAGTGAAGTTCAAAAATACCTAACTGAAGAAGATGTTGAAAAAATAATGGATCCGCACACATATACAGGTTCAATTGAAATAATTATTGATGAATTATTAGAAGACTCTAAAAATTGGTTTTAGGACGATAAAATGACAGTCAAAGAATTAAAATCGATTGATATATCCTCATTTACAATCATATCAACAGGTATTGCTGTTTTATTTTCCATTATAATATCCATATTGATTACAATAACCATTGGATCAATAGTGCCTAACAGCCTTGCAACAATAGCATATCTTGTTCCTACGATTGTTTTCGGAACAATTATCAGTTGTATTTTCACATTTTTCTCAATATCCTATCTTTACAATGTTTTATCAAAGAAATTCAGCCCTATTAAGTTGGATATTGAAGAAAATTATATTAAAAAAGTTTCACCAAAAGAAACGGGACTGATTGCTGGATGCATAGTGTTAATTATGGTTCTTGTTGTGTATTTAGCATTTTCTTTAATTGTTCCATTGTTTTTAAGTTCATTAATTACAGTAATGATGTACGGTTCACAAATAAATATTGCAACACTGGTATATCAGCTACTATTCTTAACATCCGACCCAACATTCATTGCAGTTGGAATAATGGGCAGCGTAATTATAATATCCGTATTTATACTGCTTGCAACTTATGTTTATAACATTTTAGCTAATAGTGAAAGAGGAATAATCGTAGAACTTACAAAAGAAGATAAATTAACCCAACTCGAATCATTAACCCCTGTAAACTTCGGTATAGCTATCGGTGCAATAAGTCTTATTTTAAATATCATAGTAGGGTTAATAATGATAATCAGCGGTGTTCCTATATTCAGTTCATTGGTAAGCATTTTATTAAGCTTCGTGATTGCATTTATAGAAGCATTATTGATTGCAATGTTTTATAATTTCCTCAGTCCAAGACTCGGAAAACTAAAAGTGGAATTGGAATAAGTTAATTAACTTATTTCTTTTATTTTTTTAACAAATATCTTAAGGGAGAGAGTTATATGAAAGATATTTTCGATGAATGTGAATTTGCAGAATTCCATCTTAAGAGCAGAATCATCAGAACAGGCGTTTGGGAAAGGCAAAGTGAAGGAGGATTTTTAAAACCAGAAGTCTTTGATAGATATGAAGATATGGCAAAAAGCGGTACTGGACTGATTTTATCCGAAATATTTGCATTTGATCCAAAAGACCGTTTCTACGAATATTCAACAAATACCAATTATAGAGGATTCATTAAAGATTACAAACAGATTACAGACATCTGCCATAACTATGATGTTCCCATTTTAGGCCAATTGGCATTTTTCTACTATGATGATGGAGATAATCAAAAAGCGGAGCCTAACGATTTAACAATAGAAGGAATCAGAAAGCTTCAGGCAGAAGTCATTACGGTTGCTAAAAAATTTTCCTTTGCGGGCTTTGACGGCATCCAAATCAATATGGGAAACAATTTTTATTTATCCCGATTTGTCAACCCATATTTCAATCAGAGAGATGACAAATATGGCGGAAATACACTTAATCGATTAAGGATTGTTCTTGAAATCATCCAATTAATTAAAAAGACCATAGGTTTCCATGTAAGTTGCAGAATCAATATTGAAGATGTAAGAAAAGGCGGAATGACACAGGAAGAAAGCAAAAAAATAGCTAAATTGCTGGCAGAACATGGTGCAGACAGTATCCAAATCACCGGCAGAACCATTTCCATGAAATATGACGCAGAAGAAAAGCATGTGTTTCTGGATTATGCAGATGAATTATCCCAAGAAGTAGACATTCCAATCATATTGGCAGGAAATTTAAGAGATATGAAATCAATGAATGAAATATTGAATTCATCAAACGTTGAGTTTATGTCCCTTTCAAAACCTTTTGTTGCACAGGCTGATTTTTTAGAAGATTGGAAAGAAAAAGGAGACGGGTCTTCCATATGCATAGGATGTAATAACTGCTATTCCAAAAAGGAAAGCAGATGTTTCCAATTTAGTGATTAAAAAAATAGAATTAATTGATAATCAAATCAATTAATTTTTTACTCTTTTTATAGGTGGCACATAACGTTTAAGTAACAATGACAGAGAAATGACCGTTACAGAACTTAATGCCATAGCCAAACCTGCCAATTCAGGCTTAAACATTATTCCAAAGTTAGGATATAAAACCCCTGCAGCGACAGGAATCAATATTGTGTTGTATGCAAATGCCCAAAAGATATTTTCCTTGATTCTTCTCATTACCTTTTTGGAAAATTGCACAGCAGCCACAACGTTTTCCAAATCTCCTTCCATTACTACAACATCACCACTTTCCATTGCAATATCAGTTCCATTACCCATTGCAACACCGATATCCGCTTGAGTTAATGCAGGAGCATCATTAATTCCATCTCCAGTAAATAATACTTTTTTAGAACCATTTGATTGAATATTTCTGACAATATCCAGTTTATTTTCAGGAAGTATTCCTGCCTCAACCTTGTCAATGCCAACATCCTTTGCAACAGATAGTGCAGTACTTTCATTGTCGCCCGTTAACATGTATGTTTCAATGTCCATCTTATGCAATTCTTCAATGGTTCTTTTAGAATTTGGCTTGACCTTATCTGAAAGACTTATGATTCCACAGACAGATGCATCAACTGCCAGAAGAATTATGGTTTTACTTTGATTTTCCAATTTCGCATAGGTATCTGAAATTTCATCAGACAAATCAACACCATTGCTTTCCATCAATGCCCTATTTCCGGCCAAAACACTTTTGCCATCAATTTCAGCTTTGATACCTTTACCAGTGACATTTTCAAAATCGACAGTATTAAGCAATTCCAAACCTTCAGCTTTTCTAACAATAGCTTTAGCAATAGGGTGGTTAGAATTTTGCTCAACAGAAGCAGCCAAAGCAATTAATTCATCTTCAGCAATACCATAAGCAATCACATCATCAACTTCAGGTTTTCCTTCAGTAATAGTTCCCGTTTTATCAAATGCTGCCACATCGATTTGGCCCGCATTTTCCAAGGTATCACCATTTTTAATCAGGATACCGAACTCTGCGGCCCTTCCAACACCAACAGTAACCGCTGTCGGAGTGGCCAAACCTAAAGCACACGGACATGCAACAACTAAAATAGAAATTAGGCAAGTAAGAGAGAAGAGCAAAGTTGCACCCAAAACAAAATACCATATACAGAATACTACAATAGCTATAGTTAAAATAACCGGAATGAAATAAGAAACAATTGTATTGGCAAATTTTTGAACAGGAGGCCTTGATGACTGTGCCTTTTCAACCAAACGGATAATGTTAGATAAAACCGTCTCAGAACCAATTTTTAAAGCACTGATAATCAATACACCATCCTGATTAATGGTACCTGCAAAAACTTCCTCACCATCCTTTTTTACTTTAGGAATAGGCTCACCATTAATCATAGATTCATCAACATAGGATTCACCACCAATAACCTTACCGTCAACAGGTATTTTATCTCCAGGCTTCACCATAAGTTTGTCTCCAAGTGAAATTTCTGCAATTTGAACCTCTTTCTGGGAGATTATTTCCCTGTTTTCATCGACTTCAACCAATGTAGCAACGGTAGGCTGAAGACCAATTAATTCACGAATTGAATCTGAAGTTTTCTTTTTAGCCTTGGCTTCCAAATATCTTCCAATCATTAAAAATGAAGGAAGCATAACTGCAGATTCATAAAACATGAATGTATGATCCAAAACTATTCCAAATGTACCCAGAATACTTGACCCATAAGCCACAATAATACCCATCGAATACATTACATCCATATTCAAGTTTTTATGCATTAAACCATTGATTCCGGCTTTTAAAATTGGAAGTGAAACATATAAAAACGGTAAAATACTTACAAGCAATGAAAGCAATCCCATTGAAGAAATATCAATACCAGTACTTTGATGAATTTGGTGGGTCAATCCCATTAACGGATCCCACATAGTATACATCAAAATCATCAATATGGCTGAAAAAAACAGACCAACGATAATCCGATTTCTTTTACTTACCAAATCCTGTCTGTAAAGCTCTTCTTCATCGATTTCCGTTTGTCCATCGATTCCCAATAGTTCAAAACCCAGACCATCTATTACCTTTTCCATATCATCAATAGTGACCTTGCTTTTATCATAGCGAACAAAAGCAGTTCCTGATGTTAAATCCGCTTTAACATCAAAAATTCCATCCAATCGAATTAAAAAATTCTCAACGTTCATAGTACAAGAAGCGCAATGCATACCATCAATTCTTAAAGTGACTTCGTCCGAATGAAGTTCAAAACCCAAATTTCGTACAATGGAATCCATTTCATCATATGACATTTTTTTAGGATTTACCGTAATATGGAGCTTGTTTGTGGCCAAATCAGCATCAACTGCTTCAACACCATCTTCACGTTCAAATGTCTTATTGACACTCAATACACATGAAGCACAATGCATGCCCTCAATAGGCACATCCATATCCTTTAATTTTGCCATTTCATCACCATTTTATTAATATAACATATTTATTGGTAGCTTACCTTTATTTCATCATGAGGAACTGTTCTTCTAAAACGCTTTTTAGGATATCCAATGATAAAAGAAGAATACATATGCTTTGATTTATCGATATTCGGGAAAAATTCCATTAATTTATCGTGATTGATTTCATCAGCCTTTAAAATGAATAATGAATAAAAACCACCTAAACCTAAAGAATAAGCCAACAGTTCTAAACGAGTATTAGCTATAACAGCACTAGTTTTATCAGTTGAAAAAGTTAGAATAAGCTGTTTTCCTTCCCAAAGCAATGGATGATATTTCTTAGAGGAGTTGTCTTTTAAATAATCACCAAATTCCTTTATCCTGAAAAATTCATTTTCTTCGACCTTGATTATATCATAGACCCAATCCATGAATTCATCCAATTTTTCATCCAAAACAACAAATTCAACATCCTGCTCATTTTGGGCAGAAGGTGAATAATAAGCTCCTTCAAATAATTTATTAAAAGTTTCTTCATCAATTTTTTTCTTTTTAAACCAACGAACAGATCTCCTTTGCTTTAAAAATTGAAGCAAATCGCCATAATCAATTGGGATTTGTCGAGAATCATACTCTTCAATCCTGTCAAATTGATTTTCATATTTCAAAAGAGTAATTGCGCCCTGCGGACAAATTGCCATACAATGGCCACAGTCAAAGCAATTGCTTTCCAATTCATAAGCGAATTCATCAATTTCTATATTGTCTCTAATACATACGGATTTACAGAGTTTACATGCACTGCATAACTCCGTATCGATTCTTAACTTCCCTGCCATCCTGAACAACTCTTGTAATATTTTCTGGTTTTGTTAATAGTTCTATGTTTTCTAAGGGATTGTCTTCAATGAAAATTATGTCGGCACATTTTCCAGCGCCAATAAATCCAATATCCTCTTTTCCCATGAATTTAGCTGATTTAATTGTAGCTGATTCTATAGCTTCCATAGGAGTCATTCCAATATCAATTAAATTTAACAATTCTTTTAAATTATGGCCATGAGGCATTACACCACTATCGGTTCCCATTACAATATTTACGCCATTTTCATAAGCTGTTTTAATATTTTCCTTGCATATCTTAATTATTTCTTCTATTTTTGCTAATTTTTCCTCAGCATAAGTGTCCCATGGAGGAAATCCATTTTCATGCAAATACTGATTAACAAGCATAGTCGGAACTAATGTGACATTGTTTTCAACCATCCTTTTAGATGTTTTATCGTCAATAAAAGTTCCATGTTCAATTGAAGAAAAACCAGCATCAATACATTTATTCATACCTTCCAAACTATGACAATGGGCAGAAACTTTTAAATTGGTAGTTTTCGCTTCTTCAACAATGGTTTTAAGTTCCTCCAAGTTAAATTGTGAAAATTCTGGAGAATTATTTGCAGTCAAAACACCACCACTGCACATTACCTTAATAAAATCCGCACCTGCCCTTTTAAATTCACGAGTTTTCTTTAAAACTTCAGACGGACCATCACACCTTCCTTTTGGAAATCCGGGATACATTATTTCCATATCAAAACCTGAAGGCAACATTAAATCAAAATGTCCGCCCGTCATGACTAATGGATTTATGGAAACTACCAATTTTGGGGCAGTAAACAATCCTTTTTGTTGAGCCAATTTAACACCCAAATCTGCAGATCCACAATCCCTGACTGTTGTAACGCCAGCATTGATAGTCTGCATCCCATGAGGAACAGCATTATAAAAGTGAATAGCTAGAGGATTAGCCATATTTTCCTCTTTATGAAAACCCTTGGCCAAAATATGCGTATGACAGTCAATAAACCCAGGTAAAACATGACTATTATCTCCATCAATGACTTTAGCATTCTCTTTGGTTTTGATTTTACCTGAAGAAATTTCCTTAATGTATTTTCCTTCAATTAAAATATTTTGATGCTCTTTAATCTCATCCCCAGGATTGATAATATTCACATTTTCAATTAGGGTTTGCATTCAAATCATCTCATAAAATAGTTATAGTACCATTATCCCCATCAACTTCAACTAAAGTGCCGTTAACCAAATCTTCAGTCTCTGCGGGAGAATCAACCATTGGAATATCAGACATGATTGCGCCAGTAGCTATAATCGGCTCTGCATTAAGACAAATAATAGCCTTTGGAGCAGTATTATTCTTCATCATCTGGAAAATAACATAAGACCCTACGGTAGAACCTTTTCCACCAGGAATAAATAAAACCTTGTCTTTGATTATTTGACCTTTTAATTCATGATTCGGGTCAATAACTTCACCATTTTCCGGATTTACACCACCAAGAAAACTAATTGGTTCTGAACTTACAATTAATTCTCCTTTTCCTTTTCCTTTTGCAATATTTCTACATTCAATCATTATGAAATAGTATATAAAAAGTAGTATTTAAAAAATTAGTTTGTAAAAAATAATATGAAGAACTAAACAACATCCTTTTTCATTACCTCACGCAATACTGCCGTTGCATAAGACCCTTTGTTAATGGAAAATTCAGCTAAAACACCATCATCTGTTGCCTTGGCAGATGCATCCCACACCTGAAAACGTGCAGACCTTCTAAGACCATGACTTCCCAAGCGCGGCATTTTCGGAACTTCAAAATCACTTTTATCCAAATTGTAACTTTCAAGAACACTTTTTTCCATTTCTCCAACTTCCCCTCCGGCAAAAGGAACCTTTGTACCAAATAAGGGAACTGTCGGATTAACTTCAAAATTGTCAATCAATTCCTGATATTCTTCGGGAGTCTTATCGCGAATGATATGTTCTTCATTGTCAATGATGATGTCTCCTTCGATGTATTTGTTAAGTCCCATTTCAACACGGCGACTTAAAACATCGTTAAACAGATAAGATTGATAAGCATGAACAAACATTCTTTGTAATGGTTTTGGAAGAGCATGAATGGCATTCATATATGCCTTATCATCCAATTCGCCTTTTTTAGAATCCTTAATTAATTGACGAACCATCATCTTTTCATAACGCATTCCTTTTCCCATCAATTCCAATGACTTTTCCAAATCTCCGTCATCGTAAGCCTGCCTTGCCTGTTGATTTTCCAAACTTTCCTCTTCTGAAGGATTTCCGATATACCTTCTGACGGCTTCAGCCAAGTCATTTTGAACTAATGCTTCACCAACCAAATGGGTATTTGTTCTGGGCTTTCCGAAACGCTGCCAGCCAAAATAATTAGGAACACCAGTAATTTCAAGTTCTTTTAAGACTTCGTTTGCAATTTCAGCACTCTTTTCAATATCATCCAAATCCCTGATAAGAATTCTGAATTTGTTTCCTTTTAACTGGCCCATCCTAAGCTTTTTACGTCCGCGAGTAATTTCTAAAAAATCAGTTTTATAAATATCCAAGTTTTCAACTTGCTTGAATTGTTCTTCTGAGTCCATATTAGCAATGCAAATCCATTGACGGGTTAAAGCCTTTTTATCTTTCATTCCAGCAAAGCCCATTCTTTTCCTGTCAATGTGCAAGTCACGGGCGATATCTAAAACAACATCCAGAGTGGTTCTTCCAATCTTTTCAATCCAAACCCAAACATTTGGTCCTTCACCACCAGGAATCATTTCCGGAATTTCTTCAACATAAAAATCTTCATATTGGTTTCTGATAGATCCACCAATTCCATTTTGATCCGTAACATAAGTATTAGCATTTAACATAGTATCACAAAAGTAAAAATGCCCCGACCGGGATTTGAACCCGGGGAATGGGATCCGCAGTCCCATGTGTTATCCAAACTACACCATCGGGGCGAGACAAAATAAGATATCATAACAATATTAGTTCTTCATAGTATTTAATATTTTTTTAAAATATGGGAACTATTATATATTTGAAAATAACATAATCTTTAATGTGCATTATTACTGGTGGAGAATC
>JAEIGA010007386.1_pt1 | contig 16715 bp, 11 predicted proteins | sample 9270691 | NCBI WGS metagenome assembly JAEIGA01 (sample SAMN17057246, study PRJNA624740) | gut metagenome | biome: biome; isolation source: fecal sample | host: Bos grunniens | place: China: Xizang | collected 2019
CAATGCAAAAGTAGCTTGCTCATTCTTAGCAACAATGAGATAACGATTATTTGCAACAAGACTTGCTCCATCCTTCACAACTGTGAACAAGTCGTTCGAGCTAGCCAAAGACACCATTGTTTCAAACTCAGCCTTTGCAGCAGCAATATCCTTACCTGCCAAACCGTCTTCCGCAAGCGCATTGTATGCATCTGCTACACCTTTAGCCAATGTGCTAGCGCCCTTTTCCAATGCGTTTGTCAATGTAACATACGCATCTAACAGTACCTCTGCAGATTCACAGAATTCATTAACTGCGAGTACATTTCTTGCAGCTTTGTGAGCGCTAACCTTTGCAGCTACTTCATCGTTGTTGGGCAAGATGTAGAATTCTGAATAGGTAAAGAAGGGATAGTCACCACACTTTGCATTGTTGTTGGTCTCGTTGATTACGAAACGGAAGAACTTGCAAGCCTCAGAAGCAGTGATTACCTCAGACAGATAAGCCTGATCAGCTTCAAGTACGGGAAATCCGCTGTTGATGTTTGCAAGATTCTTGTATGTCACACCGTCAACACTACCCTGAACAGTCATATTGACAGGACGGTTGTTATTGTTGTTGTGACGCTTCTTGAAGTAGAAAGAGAACTCCTTGACAGGTACACTTACCTCTGCCTGCAAGTAGTGTTTCTCGGGCTTAGCCAAAGAAGCCTGCCATGTAGAGTGGAAATAAGTATCATACTTGTTGTCGAGCAGGTTATCCAATGAACCCTCAGTAGTCTGAGGAACATTACAGTAGAACTTTGAAGTCTCCTTAATCAAACCATACTTCTGCTGCAACTCGTATATATCGGAATTGACTGCCGCGTGAGCCTTGCTGTGAACAGGCTCCAACTTCACACAATTGAGATACATGGCTGTACCACCATCACCAGCAGGGCCAGTAGTCCAGAAGCCCATTTTATTGGCACCACCGCCATAGTGACTCAAATAGATACTTCCAGTTGATGCCTTCAAACCATAAGGAGCCTTACCGCCATTGTTGTCAAAAATCCAACGGCAATCGTAACCCTCCTCACCGGGAGTTACTGCCCAAACCTTAGCAGCACCAGCACCAGTATCCTTGTAACCCATAGCTTTACCCTCAGCAGCATAGGGATGGAGTTGCAAATAAGTAACACCTTCTACGGTAACTTCAGTGAAGTACCAATGCTGCGTGGGTGCAGACTCATAAGCTGTCAGAGCGATTGTTCCGTCAGCCTCATCTAAAGTCCACCAATGAGTAGCACCACGACCGCTCTGAATAGAATAGAGCTCGGGATTCTCTACATCAGTGGTAATCTTGAACGGATATGCATCAGCAAACACGTTCATTGTTCCTGCAAACATTAGGAACAAAGCAAAAAGAAATGTGAAATTCTTTTTCATAAACTGATTGTTTTTGTTAATAATAAAATAATAATATAGTTTTCTTGCAAATTAATGGGCAAAAGTAGCCATTATAATCCTCTTTTACAACTTTTAGGGCTTTTTTTTCTTTTTGCTCGTAAAAATCCACAAAAAAAAGTCCCTATTCAAGCGAACAAGGACTTATAAATTGCTCCAAAGAGCTCCAGTTTTTCTGACATTAATAAGCGATACCAGCCAACAAATCGGCTAATTTTTCCAACGCATCTTGTATTGGTTTCTGCACCATACCCTTAATAAAGGGATTAAGTTCGGCGTGCAGGGTTAGTTTAGCTTTACTCGCCTCTTCAGAGGTAGGTAGCATTTGTACCCATAACGTCAAAGGGATGGGAGAAGTCGAAGCTTGGAACTTTACACACTTGGGAGCCTCACGCTCTACGATATGAAAAGCGACATCGCCTACTGGAGGAACATTAAGGCTCACGGCATCGGTACTCACTTTTAAATCGCGCACCTTTTCTTCGGGAAGCATACTTCGTACCTTCTCCAAGTTAGACAAGTCTGATAACGTGTCAAACACTCGTTGTTGGCTATAGGGAATAGCCACCACCTTGCTCTCAAATTTTGTCATATAGATAGTACTATTTATTTAAAGGAGAGGGATGCCTATTTAGACATCCCTCTGATATTGTTAGGTATTATCCGTTCCAGTGAGAGGGGTCTCTACGCCACTCGTTAAGGAGAGGGAGCTCATCCGCTGTGATATAACCCGTTTCCTGAGCAACCTCGAGTACTGCCTCATAATTGGTGAGCGTGATCAACTGTACATCAGCTTCCTTAAACGCCTTCTCTGCCACATCGAAGCCATAAGTGTAAGAAGCAACCATACCAATCACTTCGCAACCATTGTTACGAACAGCCTGTACTGCCTTCAAACTGCTACCTCCAGTAGAGATAAGATCCTCAACGACTACCACCTTCATTCCAGGACGGAGATCACCCTCAATCAGATTCTCCAAACCATGATCCTTGGGAGCCGAACGAACGTACACAAAAGGCAAGTTCAACAAATCAGCGACCAAAGCACCCATAGCAATAGCACCTGTGGCTACACCTGCAATAGCATCAACTTGTCCAAATCTCTCTTGAATAACACGAGCAAACTCAATCTTTATGAAGTCGCGCAATCCAGGATAAGAAAGTGTCTTACGATTATCGCAATAGAAAGGAGACTTCCAACCAGATGCCCATGTAAAAGGATTTGAGGGTTGCAACTTGATGGCTTTAATCTTCAGCAGTTTATCTGCATAAATCTTTTCGAGGGTTTTCATACGTATTCTTTTTCTGAATTAAACAAACGCAAAGATAACACAAAGAATTATAACTACCCACACAAAGACTGCTTTTTCTCAAAAAATATTTCAGTTTCATTCCAATTTGTCATTCCTCGAGGAGTTATCTCTTGCAACCTCGTGAGAAAATAATAAGAGAAGATTACAAATATACTAAATTCTAATATTTAACGTTAACAATGAACGATGGACATCAAAAAAATCATACTGACACTTTTTATTGCGTTCTCTGCTGTGATAGCACGAGCGCAATTCGATACGCATTTCACCCATTATTGGGCGCTACAAGGTTACTATAACCCTGCCGTAGCTGGACTCAGTGGTCGTCTCAATATGTACGGCACTTATGCCATGCAGATGGCAGGCTACACCAATGCGCCAGCAACTATGCTCGTAGGTGCCGATATGGTGTTACCCACCGAAAAGAAGAATCAGGCAGTGAGCGCAAATATCTACAACGAGTCTATCGGGTTATTTACCAATCAACGCCTGTTTGCTGGCTATGCCTACCGCTTTAATCTGTGGGGAGGACGCATGTCGATGGGTATCAATGCTGGTTCCTTGGAGCAGAAGTTTGATGGTTCGAAAGTCGAGGCCGAAGACTCAAACGATGCAGCATTCCCTTCATCTGAAGTCGATGGAATGGGAATTGACCTTACCGCTGGCATACACTATACACATCGCCTGTTCAATGTAGGAATGTCGGTAATGCATCTTACCGCTCCCACCATTGAACTGGGAGAAACAAACGAAATAAAGATTGACCGCACATATTATTTCAGCGGAGGAGGCAATATTCAACTAAAGAATCCGTTACTATCCATACAGCCTTCGTTACAACTGATGACTGACCTGCAGGCTTGGCGAGCAGATTTCACCGTACGAGGCACTTACACCTACGATGAAAAATGCTACTATGCAGGCTTGACCTACAGTCCAATGACTTCAGTAGCTATCCTTCTTGGAGGAGAAATTAACAGCGTATCGTTTGGCTATGCCTACGAGATATTTACATCGGGTGTGGGACTCATCTACGGCAGTCACGACCTCTACGTAGGATATGTTATGGATATAGATCTATTCAAAAGAGGAAGAAACAAACATAAAAGTATACGTATATTATAAACCGTATGAAGAAGAATTTGATTATAGGCCTAGCTGTTGCAGCACTACTGACCTCGTGTATGGGGTCTAATAATGTTGCCATGGCAGTAGGTGGCGAACTGACAGGCTCTCGCTCTGCAGCATTCAATGAGCCAGCTCCATTCGGCATGGTGCTCGTACCACGTGGTTCGCTCAAATTAGGTGAAGAGGAAACCGATAGTCTTTGGGGGTCTAATGCTCCGCACAAGGAAATTTCAGTAGAGTCCTTCTGGATGGACGACACAGAGATTACCAATGCCGAGTACCGCCAGTTTGTAAATTGGGTACGCGACTCTATCATCCGTGAACGTCTGGCAGATCCAGCCTATGGTGGTGATGAGACCTTCAAGATTGAAGAAGACGAGTATGGCGAGCCCGTAACTCCGTATCTTAACTGGAAGAAACCTATACCCTGGCGTAAGGGCACAGAAGACCAACTAATTGCCATACAAAGCGTCTTTAAGCGCAATCCTTACACAGGAGCTATGGAACTTGACCCCAATCAGATGAACTATCGTTACGAAGTGGTAGACTACATACAAGCAGCTCTCCGCAAGAATCAGCTTGATGCCGCCATGCGTGTACGCAACACTGATATAAAAGTCAATCCCGATGAGGTCATCATGATTTCTAAAGATACCGCCTACATCAACGAAGACGGACAGATTGTGCGTGAGACCATCAATCGCCCACTCTCAGGACCTTACGACTTTATAAACACGTATATCGTCAACATTTTCCCCGATACGACTTGCTGGGTAAACGACTTCCCCAATGCAAAGAATGAGATGTACATGCAGCTCTACTTCAACCATCCCAACTACAACGATTACCCTGTAGTAGGAGTGAGTTGGGAGCAGGCCAATGCATTCTGTGCATGGCGTACTGATTATCTCTTGCGCGGTCTCGGTCCTCAGGCCAAATATATACAACGCTACCGTCTGCCAACCGAAGCAGAATGGGAATATGCTGCACGTGGAAAAGAGGGCACACTCTTCCCTTGGATGCAAGATGGAACCAAGAGTGATGAAGGATGTTTTTATGCCAACTTCAAGCCCGAACGTGGTAACTACACCAAGGATGGAAGCCTCATCACCACAAAGGTAGGTTCTTACTCTGCCAACAGTCATGGTCTGTTTGACATGGCAGGCAATGTTGCCGAATGGACCTCGACAGTATATACCGAAGCTGGAGTATTACAGATGAGCGACATGAACCCCGAGCTTTCATACAATGCAGCTAAGGAGGATCCCTATTACATGAAGAAGAAAACCGTACGTGGTGGTTCTTGGAAAGACCCCGAAAAGTTTATCCAATCGGTATCACGCACTTATGAATATCAAAATGAGACCCGTTCGTATATCGGCTTCCGCTGTGTACGTTCGTATGTAGGAACTGCGAAGAAATAATCACAAAACACAACAAGTATGAAAAAGAATACAAGTGCTATCAGCCGTTTTCAGGACTTCTTGGAAACTGAAAAGGGACAAACCATATTGAACTACCTCTACAGCTGGGGTGCTGCTGTCGTTATCTTGGGAGCGCTCTTCAAACTCACCCATATCAATGGTGCCGATCTTATGCTTTTCCTCGGTATGGGAACCGAGGTACTCACCTTTATTGTCAATGGTTTTGAGCGTCAATCAAGCGTAAAAGAATCGGAAGTTCCTGCAGTAGCGGGCGGCCCTGTTATTATTGGTGGTACTCCTGCTGCCGGAACAGTAGTTACCCCCTCTGTAGCCAGTGGCACTGCACCCACAACAAATTCAAGTGCAAATACTCCAATTGACACTGAGGCCTTAGCTGCTATGGCTAATATCGCTGCCGCAAATGCTGCTGTTGCTGCAGCAAGTGCAGCAACATCTCCCTCGGCTGTACCCACTCCCACAATCGAAGGCAAGGTGGATGTTCCCGAAATGCAACAGGTCACACAAAACTACATCGACCAATTGCGCACACTTACCGAGTCATTCCAGCATATTGCAGACCAATCAGTACAGCTCGAGGCCAGTGCTGATGAAGTGGAGCGCCTAAGCCGTAACCTCACTACCATCAACACCATCTACGAGATGCACCTTAAGAGCCTCGGTTCACAGATTGGCAATATTGATCAAGTTAACGATCAGACACGTCGTATGGCCGAGCAAATAGAAGAGCTCAACCGTGTGTACGACCGAATGTTGCAGTCAATGACTGTGAATATGAATGTAGGACGTACTGCTAACGAACAGAGTAAAGAAGCCTAACACACACGCATTATGAGCGCAGGAAAGAAAAAGCTGACTCCCCGTCAGCGAATGATTAACTTGATGTACATCGTACTGATGGCAATGCTTGCCCTCAATGTTTCGTCCGATGTACTCAATGGCTTCACCATCGTCGACTCGGGTCTTACACGCAGTACCGACAATGCCACTAAGCAAAACTTGGAAATCTTCCAGGACTTTGAAGCACAGATGCTCAAGAACCCAGAGAAGGTAGGTGAGTGGTATGCCAAGGCTAAGCGTGTTAAGGAGCTTTCTGACTCAGCATGCATCTATGCCGAAGAGCTAAAGACACGCATGGTACGAGAAGCTGATGGTGAAAAGGCCGATGTACGTAACATCAAGAATAAAGAGGATCTTGAAGCTGCCAACTTCATTATGCTGGCTCCTGGCACCGGTGAAGGGCAACGTCTCTATGACCTCATCAACAATTACCGTGACCAGGTGGTAACGATGATTTCCGACACTGTACAGCAACGTATCATCAGTGATAACTTTGATACTTCGGTACCTCAGAATGAAATGTCGATTGGCAAGAACTGGCAACAATACAATTTCGAGAACATGCCTGTGGCTGCTGCGGTAACTTTGCTCACCAAGTTTCAAAATGATGTACGTTATGCAGAAGGTGAGATTCTGCACGATCTCATTGTCAACATTGATGCCACTGACGTGCGCGTGAATGAGCTGAGCGCCTACGTTATCCCGACTTCACAGAATGTAGTACGTGGAAACCGTTTCGGAGCTCGTATCATTATGGCCGCCGTGGACACCACCCAACGCCCCAATATCTACATTAACGACAAACTAGTAGAAACCGACAATGGTTGGTACGAAGTTCCTTGCAACAGCACGGGAGACTTCACCCTCAACGGCTACCTCGAGCTTAACGATGGTTCTGGTGAGACTGTCCGCCGCAATTTCTCGCAGAAATATACTGTAGTAGACCCTATTGCTACCGTATCAGCCTCAATGATGAATGTTCTCTATGCCGGTTACGATAACCCTATTGCCATCTCTGTACCTGGAGTGCCTAACAATAAAGTATCTGCTCGCATAGCCAATGGCAATGGCACTTTGCGCCCTGCTGCAGGCGGTTTTATTGCCCACCCCAGCAAGGTTGGTTCAGATGTTATTATTGCTGTCAGTGCTGAGCAGAATGGCCGTCAGCAGAGCATGGGCGAATACACCTTCCGTGTGCGCCAACTCCCTGACCCTACCCCCTTCATTGAATATACCGATGACAAAGGTGTAACACAGCGTTATCGTGGTGGTGGCACCAAGTTGAGCAAACAAGCCTTGATGAGTGCAGATGGTATTATTGCCGCTATTGATGACGGATTGCTCAACATAGGTTTCCGTGTCATCAGTTTCGAGACCGTAACCTTCGATAACATGGGTAACGCTATGCCCGAAATTTCCAACGGAGCCAAGTTCTCAGACCGCCAAAAGAGTACCTTCCGCCGTCTTACTCGTGGTAAGCGCTTCTACATTTCAAGCGTAAAGGCAGTAGGTCCTGATGGTATAGAGCGCCAATTGCCCTCAACATTAGAGGTAATCGTTAATTAATTTACAATTTGACAATTTACGATTTACCATTTGATAGTGGTGCCACGGTGAAATTGTAAAATCGTAAATAAATTGTAAATAGTAAATTTGTAAATAGTAAATTAGAAAGATATGAAACTCAAGTCATTCATAGTAATAGTAGCCCTAACTCTCCTCACCCAGGGTGTAGTGGCACAACCCAAGTCTCGTATCCAGGCTCAGGCCGAAGCAGAGAAGAAAGCAGAGACCTCGCTCAGCGAGCGCGCCAAGGCACAGTATACCGCTCAGATGCCTGCTCCCACCGATGTAGTATGGAAGCGTGACATCTATCGTACCCTCGACCTTACAAAGGAGAAGAATGCAGCCCTCTACTATCCCGTAGAACCTTTGGGCGATCGTGTCAACCTCTTCACTCTCATCATCCGCCTTGTAGCTGACGGGAAGGTACCTGCTTACGAGTACCGTTCCGATGGAAACGAGCTTTTTACAGAAGACAACAAGTATAAAGTGACCGATATGCTCGACAAGTTTTACATATATTATGAAACTAAAGACAGCATAACTTTCACCATCAGTGATAGCGACATTCCTGCGGGAGAGGTCCTCAGCTATTTCATCAAAGAAAGCTCATTCTACGACCAGCGTACTGCCACTTATGCCACACGTGTTACTGCCATCTGCCCTGTACTCCATCGTAGCGGTGATTTCGGCAGTGATGTCACCAAGTACCCCATGTTTTGGCTCAAGTACGATGAGGTAAGCCCCTATTTCGGTATGACACCACTTATGACCAGTAGCTATAACAATGTGTCAAACATGAGCATTGACGACTATTTCGTACGAAGCCTCTATGAGGGAGATATCTACAAGACAGCTAACCTTCAGAATAAGCTCCTTGCACAATACTGCCCCAACGACACAGCCATGAAGGCCGAGCAACAACGCATCGAGAAGGAGCTCGTCACCTTCGAGAATAAATTGTGGGGCATCGAAGAACCCGACACGACCTCGACAGCTCCTGCAGCAGGCAAAGCTGAGAAAAAGGCATCAGTACGCCCGACTGCTGCACGTACTCCTATAGTATCGGTAAAAGAGGATTCAAAAAAAGTAACGCCTAAATCGACCGAAAAGTCTACAGAAAAGAAGACCTCGGTACGTACAACCCGTCAAAAACCTGCCGCACCCAGCAAATCCACAAGCAGTAGCGAAACCCTCTCTGTACGTCGGCAACGCAGATAAGAGTGTTCGATAATTTTGTATAAAATCGACAATATTATCGCATATCTGCAGAAAAATCCGTATTTTTGTCGCTCAAAAAGTAAAAACAACAAACAAAAAGACAATACAAGTATGGATTTTAAGATTGCAGTATTGGCCGGTGATGGTATCGGCCCTGAGATATCCGCTGTGGGTGTGGATGTAATGACAGCCGTATGTAAAAAGTTTGGCCACAACGTGAGTTACAAGCACGCTATCTGTGGAGCACATGCCATTGACGAGGTAGGAGACCCTTTCCCCGAAGAGACCTATCAAATTTGCAAAGAGGCTGACGCCGTACTCTTCTCTGCTGTAGGCGACCCCAAGTTTGACAATGATCCTACAGCTAAGGTTCGTCCTGAACAAGGATTGTTAGCTATGCGTAAGAAGTTGGGACTTTTTGCCAATATCCGTCCTGTGCAGACCTTCAAGTGTTTGGTACACAAATCGCCCTTGCGTGCAGAATTAGTAGAAAATGCCGATTTCATCTGTATCCGCGAGCTTACAGGTGGTATGTATTTTGGAGAAAAATACCAAGACAATGAGAAGGCTTACGACACCAACTACTACACCCGTCCCGAGATTGAGCGTATCCTGAAGGTTGCCTTTGAATATGCCATGAAGCGCAATAAGCACCTTACTGTAGTGGACAAGGCCAATGTGTTGGCCTCATCACGTCTGTGGCGTCAAATTGCTCAGGAGATGGCCCCTCAATATCCCGAAGTAAACACCGACTACATGTATGTAGACAATGCCGCAATGCGCATGATTCAAGAACCCACCTTCTTCGACGTAATGGTGACCGAAAACACTTTTGGCGATATCCTTACTGACGAAGGCTCGGTAATTAGTGGTTCTATGGGCTTGCTTCCTTCTGCTTCTACAGGTGAGAGCACACCCGTGTTCGAACCTATCCATGGTTCATGGCCCCAGGCAAAGGGACTCAATATCGCAAACCCCTTGGCACAGGTGCTCTCTGTCGCTATGCTCTTTGAGTATTTTGACCTCAAGGCCGAAGGCGCACTCATTCGTCAGGCTGTAGACGCATCACTTGATGCCAACGTACGTACTCCCGAGATTCAGGTTGAGGGTGGCGCCAAGTATGGAACTAAGGAGATTGGCGAGTGGTTAGTCAACTACATCAGCAAAGCATAATCTTAGAATATCTAAATAAATCTTAATATTATGTAGCACATCTTGTCGTAAAGCAAGATGTGCTTTTTTAATTCACACGATTTTCGTACCTTCGCACCATGAAGCGAACATTTCTTATAGCCTTAATAGTACTACCCTTGGCCATGACCACCACTGCCCAATCACAAAGTGCATGGGCAGACAAGGCATATACTTACATGGAACAAGATAGTCTGATGCAGGCTGAGGAATGTTTCAAGAAGGCCATTGAGGTAGCTTCCGACAGCAAACAGAGTGCTATGCTACTTGCCAACCTCGGAACGGTACAACGCCAACGAGGCAAAGTACGAGAAGCTATAGAGACATACACCTTAGCCTTAGAACGTTCGCCATTAGCTACTCCTATCCTCATGAATCGTGCCATAGCCTATCTCACTCTGGGAAATGACGACAAGGCATATACAGACCTTTGCAACGTGCTCGACAAGAACTCCAACCATATCGAGGCTCTCTACTACCGGGCTTTCATCTGTACCAACCAACGAGACTATGCTTCAGCCCGCACCGACTACAAACGCCTTTTGTCCCTCCAGCCCGACCACGAGAATGCACTATTGGGATTGGCATTGCTCGACCAACGTGAAGGTCGTCTACAGGCTGCCGAGTTACGGTTGACCGCACTCATCGAGCAGCATCCCGACAACACCACCTACTTGCAAGCCCGGGCCAACATTCTCATAGAGCAGCAATACTACGACCTTGCCCTGCTCGATCTCGAGGCTGCCATCTCTCTGCAACCCACTGATGCACATTTGTACGTGGCGCGTGCCGAACTTTATCTGAAAATGAAACGCACCACAGCAGCCAAGCACGATCTGGACAAGGCTGCCTCTTTAGGACTTCCACGAGCAACACTCGCAGAACTCTATAAACAGTGTAGCTAACCCGAAAAACATCAAACCTTTTTGGCGGAAAAGCATTGTATTATTGCGGTTCTCAGAAATGATTTTGTACCTTTGCAATCCTTAGAATTAAAAATAGACATCAAATGAGACGTATTGCCCTAACTATAGCCTTAGCAATATATGCCATTGCCAGCATGGCACAAGGAGACAAGGCCGACATGGCCCAAGTACGTAAGCTTGTACTCGCACATAGTGCCATCGTAAACCTTTATGTCGATGGGGTCGACGAGCAGAAGATAGTAGAGACAAGCATCAAAGCCATGCTCAAAGAATTGGATCCTCACTCTACCTATCTCACAGCCAAAGAGGTGGAGAAAATGAACGAACCTTTACAAGGGAACTTTGAAGGCATAGGCGTACAGTTCAATATGGCTGACGATACCCTCTTCGTTATCCAAACAGTAAGCAAAGGACCCTCCGAGAAGGTTGGAATCCTGCCTGGCGACCGTATCGTTACCGTCAACGACACCGCAATAGCAGGTGTCAAGATGGCTCGTGACGAAATCATGAAGCGACTTCGTGGCCCGAAGGGCACTGTGGTATGCCTTGGCATTGTACGTCGCGGCTATGCCGAACCGCTCACATTTAATGTGACGCGCGACAAAATTCCCGTTAACACCCTTGATGCTGCCTATATGATAGCCCCCAAGGTCGGATATATCAAAATCAGCAGCTTCGGAGCCACTACCCATCAAGAGTTTAGTGATGCATTGCAACAACTTCAGAAGGAGAAGATGCAACATCTCATCCTCGACCTCCAAGGCAATGGAGGAGGCTACCTCAAGGCAGCTGTTGACATGGCCAATGACTTCCTGAAGGAGGGGCAGCAGATCGTATATACTGAAGGTAAGAACTCACCCCGTTCAGAGTTCTTTGCCGAAGGCAAGGGACAGTTCCAAGAAGGTCGTCTAGTGGTGCTCATCGATGAATACTCGGCCTCAGCCTCAGAGATTGTCACAGGTGCTATACAAGACTGGGATCGTGGCATAGTCGTGGGCCGTCGCTCGTTCGGCAAGGGTCTGGTACAACGTCCTATCCCCATCCCTGACGGTTCCATGATACGTCTCACCGTGGCACGATACCACACCCCTTCGGGACGTTGTATACAAAAGCCCTATGGAGAGGATATCGACTATCGCAAAGACATCTTAGACCGCTATAATCATGGCGAGCTGATGCATGCCGACAGCATACACTTCCCCGACTCACTGAAGTTCCAGACTAAGCAGTTGTCACGTACAGTATATGGCGGAGGAGGCATCATGCCCGACTACTTCGTTCCACTCGATACCACGAGCTATACGAAATATCATCGAGAGCTTACTGCCAAAGGGGTGATTGTAAACACCAACCTCACCGTTATCGACCGTTACCGCAAGGAGTATACCACTCTCTATCCTGACTTCAAGAGCTATGTGAAACGATACAAGATAGATGATACCATCCTCTCTATTCTTTTGGCAGAGGCAGAGAAGGCTGGTGTCAAGTACGATGAGGAGCAATATCAAGCCTCTCTGCCACTTATCAAGACACAACTCAAAGCTCTTATCGCTCGCGACCTATGGGATATGAGCCAGTTCTATGAGATATTCAACCCTACCGACGAGACTGTAATGAAGGGTCTTGAGGTAATACAAAGCAAGGATTTTGCAATAGAGCAAAAGTAAAATCTACAGGAGGTTTCATAAGGTCAAACAGTACTTCCTTCTACAGGTCTTTTTTTAAGTCATCTATAGACGATACATTTGGTCATCTATAGACGGTAAAATTTACCATCTGTAGATAGCCGGGATTTCTCCCCCTTAAAAAGTCACTAAATAACAAAGAAAAAATCCTTTCCCCCATAAAAAAGAAGGGGAAGTCATAACAACACAATCGGCATTTTCCCATCATCAACGCTTAGCTACTGTTATCATAAAAAAAGAAAAGGGAAACCCAATGGGCTGCCCTTAACTTTTGCGTTAAGAGAATTACTTCTTGATTACATACTTTTTACCATCGATAATGTAGATACCAGTTGTAGAAGGTGTATCGATACGACGACCGAAGAGGTCGAAGGTACCCTTCACTACAGGAGCAACATATTCGTCAGTAACATCAATATTCTCGATATTGAGAGCTCTGAGATACTCTTGAAGATACATCTCAGACTCAACGATTCTAACCTCTGATGCAGCACTGGTACCCCAATAAATAAGTGAACCGTAAACGCCAGCACCATTGCCATGACTATTGAAGTGGAGATATCTGCCGCTGCTGTAACGTCCATCACAAAGTGAAACAGCACCATCGGTACCTGCGTCAATATGATATACTTGAGTTTCTGCAGGCTCATCTACCATGAAGAGTTCTTCGCCTGTAGCTTCAGCAGAGCCCATGTATAACTCGGTAGCAACATTCTGGAGATAGAATGCACGTTTTCCTTCAGCGGTAGGTTCGCCTTCAACGAACTTCCAAAGGTATGTCTCACTGCCGACATTTGCATAACTCCATGCGGGAGCATTCACTCTGGCAAAGATAGCCATGTCTACTCCATGATTCTTCTTGAAATCCTCGAATCCGCTAAGCAAGAAATAGGTCTTATCTGCCTCAGGATAATTAATCAAGCTGCTCAGATGAGCTACAGCAGAGTCAAGAGCATTTACAGCCTGCTGTATAGCCTCATCACTACCACCTGAAGCCAAAATCTTCTCAGCATTCTCAAGAGCTGTTTCATACTCGGTGAGGTCACTAATCAAACCTACCTCATCACCCTTGACGGGAGCTACAGCAAGAGCCACCTCATAAGCATCCTGCAAAGCAGAAAGTGTAGATACACGACCATCAATGGTAACCTCAGTCACACCCTCGTTATTGCTAAATACGAATGAGAAGGATTCAAGAGCTACTACATCCAAGATAGCAGTAGCCACAGCACCATTCACGGTATAGCTCATGGGGACTTCCTGACCATAGAGGTCATAGATCACGAGGTCACTGAAAGCACACTCCTTATCTGCGGTCAAGGTCAAAGTGTTGACACCCTCGTAGAGGTGGAGGGTCTCTGTCTCGAAGTTGAGGTCAGAGAGACTCTTGGTGCCACAAGGCAATGCGCTCATCTCGCGGATGTACCATGCACATACGGAGCCCTGATCAGCATTACCCCAGTTGGTGATACGGCTATATTCACCGAAGAGACCACCACCGGTACCATTGATGTTACCATTCCAACCTATACCCACAGCACCACTGTTATGGTCGCAAGGATGGAGTACGGTAGACTCACCAGGCATTCTGAGACCAAACTCGCCCTTAGCCAACGGTATGAGTATCAACGAATCGGTAGTAGCATGTACGGGATAGAAGCCTGTAGAATCCTTACGGCTCACACAACCACCGTTAGATACGTTACGTATTCTATAGAACAGGTCTGAAGAAGCTTCGTTGACTACAGCCTCAAGAGTGAACTCCTGCTGTAAGCTATCGGGCGAAGCGGTCTCCCACCACAACTGTCCACCACGAACGGTGAAGGCCTTCTGTATGTTCTGATGCTTGAAGAACTCGCTGTAAGCCGATACGATGCGGTATTTTTTCTCGGGATCGGGCATTACCTTAGCCTCTGCGAGCTTGGTCATCTCTTCCTTGAGGCTGTTTACTGCAGCAACGATCTCAGACTCGGGAGCCTCAGTGCCTACGAGAGCCTCAGCAGTAGCCAAAGCCTCTGCAAAGGGCGCGATGTCGATGTTATAGAACCCGGGGTCTGTACCCTTAGTAGGATTGAGCTTCTTGGCTTCGGCAACGGTAGACTGCAGGGTTGCAACAGCCTCAGAGAGGTGAACAATCTCAAGCACAGCAGGGAACTGACCGGTGTGGAACTCACTGTTACTACGAGCAGCCATTGAGAAGCTGAATGCGTTGTATGTATCTGCGGGGAGTGTCACCTCAATGTAGTGATAGTCGTTAGGACTCACGTTATAGGTAGAGTGGAAGTATGTAGAGGGGTCATCGTCAATCAAGCCAGCGAGACCTGCACCGTCAACTTTGTTGTTGAGTGAGTTGTAGTCAGCATTGGTGCTGAGCATGTCTATGGTAAGCTCGATAGGATTGTCAAACTCATCATACATGGTGAACTCAGAGATAGCGATGAAGGGGTAGCCACCATTAGTGCCCTTATCCTTAGAGCCGCCACCATTCTCCTTGATGATGAAACGAATCTTTGACAAGGTATAATCGAAGCTATAGATCTTTGACTTGTAGTGTGCCAATCCTGTCTCATCGAGGTATGAGCCCTTCATTATTCTCTTATTGTTCAGCGTCTCAGTGCTGCGAGGAATTGTGATGGGGAACTCATCAGCAGTGTTCGGGTTAGCAATAATCTCGTCAATCTGTCTGTACAGAGAGTTACAGTTTGCGATACCCTGTACGGCAGTAATAATGCCCTCGTCAACATCAGCCAAGACTACGCCCACCTGACCCAAGATATCATCAATCTGTTCAATCATCTCCTCTGAATACTCACCGACCTCGTCACCTACCGTCAAATCACCGACCTTTTCGTTATAAAGGTCCAGGTTAATGTATACCTCGTCCAACTGAACATGAGCGGCAGCTTCGGTCAGACCATTGGCGATAGAGTCAATCGCTGTGCTTTCGACACTACCTTCGTTGTACTTAGCCTCCTGCTCTTCGATGAGCGCATTCAACTCTGCAAGAGCATCAGCCACATAGTCGGTCCACTCCTTAGCAGCAACCTCCTTGACAGCTACCAATGCCTGTCCCAACTTCGAATAGTTCTTGATAGACTTCACTGCCTGACGAATAGCCCAGCCGAGGTTCTCTACCGCTGTATAGAGCTCTGCGTCTGTTGTAAGTGCCTTTGCAACCTCAATTTCCTCATTAAGAAGAGCCAATGTACCAGCTTCCATCTTATTGTTCAAACAAGTATCAGCAATGGCCAACATAGCTGCAATGTCAATCTTTGCCATCTCATTGAGTGCTTGAGCAGGCTCCATGTCACCGAAATAGTACAATGTTGCGTTGTCCATCAGTACAAAACTTGCATTGGTCTCCACTACGTTCACACCAACCTTCAGCGTTCCATCAGCCACAGTAGCAGCCACATTGAACTTTGCCGAGTGTCCCCAAATGGTATCCATATTTTGCGTACTGTTGGTAGCTACACGAACAGCCTCATCATTGGCAAAAATAGATACACCCTCGATGAGTTCGCGAGTCTCTTCTCCTGTTTGGTCACAAGCTACCATATAGGCACCAAACACATAGGTTCCATTGGGCAATTCCTTCAAAGTCTGCGAAATGGAGTTATCCAAAACTGGCTCAGCATTAGACTTCCACACCTCAAGACAGCTGTTATCCATACCATAGTAACTGGGCTGATTGGCCTGATTCTTTGTAGTTTTCTTCCAGATGTCAGTACCAGCAAAGGTGACATCCCAACCGAGTACGCCCTTCTCCATATCGGCATTGAGCAACTTGTCGGTCACATTCGTTTGAGCAAAGCTAACCGCAGAAATAGCTGCAGCTATGCCCATACATAACATACGTAACGTTTTCTTCATGTCGTAAATGTTTAATAGTTTGTGATTATGTTATTTTTTTGCCTATCTTGCCAAAATACATATTTGGTGCAAATTTAAGCAAAAAAGTTCAGTATCACCCTAAAAAAA
>JAEIGA010007387.1_pt1 | contig 16715 bp, 12 predicted proteins | sample 9270691 | NCBI WGS metagenome assembly JAEIGA01 (sample SAMN17057246, study PRJNA624740) | gut metagenome | biome: biome; isolation source: fecal sample | host: Bos grunniens | place: China: Xizang | collected 2019
GAATACTCGATACTTGATGAGAGCAAACTCTGAGAAATAACCGGCCAAAGGCTCTGCCTTGCCCCTGTAACGTCCGTCAACAGGAGAAATGGCTGTCAAAATATTCAATTCCATTATTTTGTGTATATAATAAATTTAAAGTACAAAAATAGCACTTTTTAGGCATAAACACCTAATATATAGATAAAGTTTACAAAAAATAAACATTTATTAGGGTCTCATCAAACAAAGCCCTCGCAAAAGAGCAAAAAAATAACCTACGCTTTGCGCAGGTCTCATGTCCGTGGACGTTGACGGATTCGAACCGCCGACCCTCTGCTTGTAAGGCAGATGCTCTAAACCAGCTGAGCTAAACGTCCTGAAAAGGTTTTGTGGACGTTGACGGATTCGAACCGCCGACCCTCTGCTTGTAAGGCAGATGCTCTAAACCAGCTGAGCTAAACGTCCAAAATGTCGCAACCGTTTCTGAATTGCGATGCAAAAGTACATCAAAATATTTCAACTGCCAAACATTTCACCATTTATTTTTGTAAAATATTTAAATTTCCAGAAAAGAGACTCCCAAACAGACAACAACAGCCTCTGCGGAACAAAGAAAAAGAACAAAAGCCCCACCTTTCACGACCAACCGTGGTTATCGTCACAAATGGGTTCTGATTGAACCCCAAAAGTAACTTTACGGACACAAAAAAAATGGACAGGCGCAAGGCCTGTCCATTCATTATATTGCCAAATCAAAGATTAGTCAGCAATTGAAAGAACTACACGACGGTTCAACATACGATCTGAGTACTCCTGAGATCTACCACCTACAAGTACCTCAACCTCAACGCCGCAAGACTTGATAATCTTAGCAACAGCCTCAGCACGCTTTGTAGAAAGCTTGTTGTTATAGTCGTTTGTACCAATCTTATCAGCGTAACCGATAACTCTAACCTTAGCACCGGCAGCCTTAGCAGCCTCAGCATAAGCCTTGATATTCAACTCCTCTTTCTTAGAAGCAATCTTATAAGAATCGAAAGCAAAGAAGATTGACTCAGTTACATTTACAGGCTTAACCTGGCTCAACTCAGTAACCTTATTCTCGAGAGTCTCGTTTGCAGCCTCAAGAGCCTTGATCTGGTTCTGTTTCTCCTTGTTTGCAGCCAAAGCATCATCGAGCTGATCCTGGAGGCCATCAATCATGCCACCATAGATAGCCTGGAGAGCCTCAACATCAGGAGCATTGTCCCAACCTGTCTTGCCAAGCTTCAAAGCAAGACCCGCAGTTGCAGTCCACATCATATCGTGACCAGACTGTCCAGGCTTGCTGCTGAAACCGTTACGGAAGAAAGAACCAGAGAGCTCAACATTGAAAGCCAAACGCTTAGTAATGTTCCATGAGTTGATGAAACCATAGTTAACTGAGATAGAACCTGTCCATGCACCAGAAGTCATTGAAGTATTACTATCGAGTCCTTTGATAGCCTTACGACCAGCCCAACCAAAACCGACATAAGTTGTGAAATCCCAAACACGACCTTCCTTGTAACCGAGAATAAGGTTACGCACATTGAACAATGCATCAAAGCGATAGCTCATGAACGCAGTTTTCTCATACTTCTGGTTCACCTTATCACCCCAACCATGATCATAAGGCTTCATATTCAAACCACGGTAAGCAAGTCTCCAACCGAAACCAGGAGTATGCCATTTGCCCACATAGATGTCAAGAGCTGGAGCTGCGTGATCAAAGATTGTCTCACCATTCGAAGCATTCATAAACACACCGTTGTAGAAGTTTGCACCGGCGTTTATACCGACAAACCAGTTGCTGCCGAAGCTGTTGGTCACTACCGACTTTGCCTTGGTAGGAACCACAACCTCGCTTACTGCCTCCTGAGCGGTAGAGAACATTGCGAAACTGGCAAATGCCAGTGAAATCAAAAATTTTTTCATACTTAAAACTTAATTAGATTATATATAAATACCTTTTTACAAACCTGCATATAAATAAACATACAACTCGTTGTAATGTTTTTCAAAGACAAACCCATGACCGGCTCAAGCATGCACAGTTATAGATTTTATCCAATTATCTGCAAAATTACACATTTTTTCACAATGCGGGACAACGCCACATTGCATTTAGTTACACCTTTAACATTTTTTAACTAATCAAAGGTAAAAAAATCATTAAAGCCAACTATTTAAGGAAGTTACGGTCTATTTCGGCATCACTCATTATGTGTATTACAGGAGCGCCATCGGGGGTATGGCTCGGCATTGAAGTTCCGAACAGGTCGTTTATGAGCACAGTCATCTCCTCTTGCGAAAGCACTTGTCCACTGACTATTGCCACCTCCTTGGCCATAGCATTGGCCATGCGGTCATAAACCTTCTCTTTTACATCACCTGTCTGTTCCACCACCTGATGAAGGATCTCGGACAACAATTTCGTCGGTTGCAGTCCCTCTACCCCCACAGGCACGCCATTCAGCACATAGGTACCGCCACCAAGCGACGATATGTCAAATCCCAAAGAGAGCATTTCTTCCGAGACCGATTCAAGCGCAAGAGCCTCATTCATTGTAAGTTCTATTCTTTCAGGGAAAAGCAGTCCTTGGGACGCACTGTGCCCTTCCGATATCTGGCGGCGATATTTCTCAAACAGCACTCTGATGTGCGCATTGCGCTGATGCACCCACATCAGCCCCGACTTAACCGGCACAAGGATATATTGCCCCTTGTATTGCGACATCGGTGCAAAATCCATCTCATGTGTTTGGACAAATTGTTCAGCCGGAGCCTGGAAACCATAGGATTTGGGCTCATTGGCCACGAAATCCTGTTGCTCATCTTCAAAAGGCGAGAGGTCAAGCGGTTTACCGTTCCTGCCAATACCTTCGTAAAGTTGTTCCCATTCATTGTTAGGATTCCTGTAATCAGGCATATGCTTGCTGAATGGATTATACCCGGGGGTATAGGAAACCTTGGGTGCCGATACCGGTGCATTGTTATCCGATGAAAAATCCATAACAGGAATATCGGGTATGGCATCATCATCAAAATCAAGGCTTGGCGTTGCATTGAACCGCCCTAAAGACTCCTTTACTGCGGCAGAAACGATCTTCCACAGGCTGAATTCATCCTCAAATTTAATTTCCGTCTTTGTCGGGTGAATATTGACATCAATACGCGAAGGGTCGACACCAAACTCCAGGAAGAAAGGAACCTGCTCACCCTGTGGGATTATCTCGCCATAAGCCTCGGCAACCGCCTTGGCAAAGTACGGATGACGCATGTAGCGGCCATTTACAAAAAAATACTGCAACGCTCCTTTTTTCTTTGCACTCTCGGGTGTACCAACAAAGCCCTTTATATTTATAAGGGAGCTCATGACATCCACCTCGATGAGCTGCGAATTTATTCTCTTGCCGAAAAGGTTAACAATCCTTTGACGGAACGACGAGGGCGGCAACGATATCATCTCGTTACCATTATGCGACAATGAAAACTCGACACCGCAATTTACAAGCGCCACGCGTTCAAACTCTGTAACTATATTGTTCAGTTCCGTCTGCACGGACTTCAAGAACTTTCTGCGAGCCGGAATGTTGAAAAAGAGATTCTTTACCTTGAAATTGCTACCGACAGGAGCTGCCACCGGTTCCTGAGACTCAAGTTTTGAACCTGACATCAATATACATGTTCCAAGTTCATCATCGGCACGGCGGGTAACAAGTTCAACTTGGGATACAGCGACAATAGAAGCCAAAGCCTCGCCGCGGAAACCCATCGTGGTAAGCGCGAACAAATCATCGGCACAAGCAATCTTGGATGTCGCATGCCTTTCAAAAGCCAAGCGGGCATCGGTTTCGGACATGCCCTTGCCATTGTCTATTACCTGTATCAATGTGCGTCCGCCATCGGCCACAACTACCTGCACTTTGGTAGCACCGGCATCAATGGCATTCTCGACAAGTTCCTTGACCACAGACGAGGGGCGTTGCACTACCTCACCGGCAGCAATCTGATTGGCGACCGAGTCGGGTAACAAATGTATAATATCCTCCATATACTACACGAATCTATAAACGGATTTCATTATGTAATACGCAATGGCAACACATATAAACAGTGCAGCAACGGCAAAGCGCGATGATATACGGGAACCGTTACTCTTCTTACGCTGAAGATGCGAGTTATCCCCAACAAACGCCCCGCGCAAACGCTCCCCATATGTAGGTTCCTTGGGAGGGAGCATGCCCAAATCGCGTTTGGCATTCTCAACAATCTTGTCGAGTTTCTCCTTACGCTCGTCTACGAATATATATTTATGGTTGAACTTTCTGGGTTCACGCATTTTAAATCGCGCCATAGTAGTATCAGTTTTTAAAACGGTCAAGTGTAGGCAAAGGAATCCTGTCTTTCTTGATTACCTTCAGCACCTTATCAGAGCCCTTGCCTCTCCAATTAAAAATATCCTCTTTCGAGAGCGGACGGACATAATCGAACCACTCAAAATTCTCAAGGAACCTTGCTTCTTCCGGGCGTTGGCTCATAGGATAGAAAATTCCTTTTGATTCCATTGGCACCACGACCTTATCGACCTTGCGGTCCTTCATGTAAATAATCGTCTTGCCGGCCGTCATGGTATTCATACCCAACAGCCCGTTACTGCTATCAAGCGGATAGAAGACTTGCTCGACACTGCCAATTACATGCATCTCCCTCAATTCGCCGTCGGTGAAATAGAACTGCATCTCCTGCCCTTTTATCTGGTTATAACATGTAGAATCCATCTTCTCGGCATAGAGCGTCTGGTTCAGAATATTCACTCTGTCAATAGCAGAGTTCTTCATATAGATCTTGACAACCTCGCCAAGCAACTGTATGTCACCGTTCCAAAGGATAGGGTCCTTATACATAGTCATACAGGTGTCCCTTGAATCATAGACAAGCGAGTCACATGTAGCCTGCATACTTGGTGTCCAGGATCTCACTTTATGATATGCCTTTATCAAGCGATACTCCGTATCGGTTTTGGCATTGTAGGTAACATTCCATATAGTATCGGAATGTATGAACATCGAATCACGGCGCGAATAATCAACAACCACAGCTTTCCCGGTCACATAGGCAGAATCACGGACCTCATCCATAAAGGCATACTCGCCGGTGAGCAGGTTCTTCCTTATGGTGTCGGAAAATTCAATGTCACCAAAGAACTCACAATAGCCTTTATTCATATTGTAATATATGGAATCAGCCGTAAGCGTTCTCTTTCCGTTATACAGAACCGACCTGTCCAGCAGAATACCATACCTCTTGGATGTGCTGTAACGTCCCCTCTCGGTATAGACCTCGGACTGTCCGGAATAAAGATTGGTTGGACCCACAATCGTGGCTATATTCTTTTTGGTATTATAATGCAGAGTATCGGAGAGCATGAGAAACTTAGGATTCTCCAAAGTCACATCATCTATAAAGACAGCCACTTTGGTATTGACATTGTAGTCACCATAATAAGACCTGAGCCAGCTCTTTTCATCATACAGGTCGCCGTACTCAAAAAAGTAACCCACATTGCGGTTACGGTCAAAATCAAGGCTGTCGGTAACCAGAATAGTAGTCTTGTCTATCAGCTTGACATTGTTTCTTACTCTTGCCAGATTGGTAACACCATCAAAATCGAGATAATCGCCATACAGGAAAAGCGTATCTCCCTGTTCCATCTTCACATTGCCAAAAGCCTGGAATGAGTTCTGCTTCTGATAGTAATGTGCACTGTCGCAGTACATATACATGCTGTCGCGACGGAAACGGACATTACCGACAAGAATCCAGGCATCCGGGTTCACAGACTCGTCAAAACGGGTGATATCGGTATGTAATAGGTGCAGATAACTTCTCTTGGCCGGTTTTTTCCCGGCCGACCCGGCCACCTTTCCCTGCGAAAACAAAGACAAAGGAGCCAACAAAAGGATTATGTATAAAACAAACCTTTGCATCAGGGCTTGTTACTTTTCCTCGAAGAAGTTCCAATCGGGATAGATGAACTCACATCCACGACTGTCCTTGTTTACACGGACATAAGTGTCGCGCTGTTTTTTCTTTATCCACTCTTTCACACGCTCCTCGCTCAACTTTGCCTGATACATCTGGCGAAGCACATCATAATCTTCACTGAAAGTTGCCCTATGCGCCTCTGACCTTGATTTCACCTTCGCTATCGCACATACGGTCTTGCCATTATCAAGCAACCATGCAAATGGCTGTGATACCTCACCTACCGGCAAGGACTCAACGATACGGGCAACATCTACCGGCAGTTCATCAAGCGCAAAATGAGAAGACGCACTCTCCTTGTTGTACATGATACCGTAATTGTTACGCGTATCCTTATCATCAGAATATACAGCAACAGCATTCTCAAATGTCATTTCACCCTCCTTTATGCCTGTCACAAGTGAGTCCAGACGCAAAAAGGCTGCCTTCAGATTTTCACTTGAATGGCGTGGCTTTCTCAATATATGACGGACATTTACTTTGTCTCCGCGCTTTTCAATCAATTGGATAATGTGGAAACCATATTCAGTTTCGACAATCTTTGACACTTTACTTGGGTCGGTCAAATTGAATGCAACAGCCGAGAATTCGGGCTGAAGCTGACCACGACCCATGAATCCCAATTCACCACCACGGCGTGCTGAACCCGGATCTTCGGAGTACATCAACGCCAATGTAGAAAAACTGGTCTCGCCATTCACGACTCTTTCAGTGAATTCACGCAAATCCTCCTTGACCCGGTCAATTTCCTCCTGATCAATCTGCGGCTGCATAGTAATTATCTGCACCTCAAGCTGCTGTTGTACAAAGGGGATACTATCCTGTGGCAGCGATTCGACATAGCGTCTCACAAGAGCAGGAGAAACCTTGATATCACCGACAATCTTCATTTTCATACGGTCCGACATCTCTCTATTGTAGAGCTGTTCCCTATACATTTCACGGATTGCAGAAGAGGGCATATTGAAATACTCCTCCATTTTTTCCTTTGAACCGATTTGCTGGACAACATACTCCATCTGCATCTCAACCTGACGCATAATGTTGCCCTCATCAACCTCAATGCTATCAATCGCCGCCTGATGCAGGAAAAGCTGCTGAACAGCCAAATCTTCACCTACAACGCAATAGGGATCACCCTCGAATGTTCTGCCCGATGCCACCCAATAGCGGATAGCCTCTTCTATATCAGAGCGCAATATAGCTTTGTCTCCAACAACCCACTCCACTCTGTCAATAACATTGTCCTGAGCTACTGCAGGCTGACCGAACAGTGTCAGCAACATTGCGCAAAACGACCATTTTATAAATCTTTCCTTGATACCCATAGTCCTCTTATTCCTTCACGGATATTTGTATTAATGTATAATCAGCGTACCGTTCTCCAGAGCCTCTTCGTAAAGAGAGCGCTTAACCGTCTTGATAAAGTTGGCCTTCTTTGAATTCAACAATAGCTCCTTGATCTCACCAGCCACCATCTCAATAGGCTTCAGATCATTCTTTTTCAGGATTGTATCAGCACAGATAAAATAGAAATAGTCACCATCCTTGAACTCGATTACATTTCTAGCCAAAAGCCTGTCCATCAACTGTTGCCTTGTAAGCGGCGTCTTGCGTGCAAGATCCACAAATGGAATCCACTCTTCCATAAAGAACTGATACTCGTATCCATTCTCGGTACAGAGTTGCTCAAGCGCATCCAAATCATCCTGTCGCTTACGGAGACACCAGATGCGGACTTCACGCACCTTGGGAGCCTTGCACGGAATCTTCACATAAAAGCCCTTTATATACTCCTCTCCAAGTTCAAACAACACATGCTGCTGTTCATAGAACTCCCGTACATCGTCATCGGTTATACTGGGCAGTAGCTGTTGTGTTATCAACCTGTCTTGATAAAGATTTTCTATAAGGCTCTTGCGATACCTTTCCACCATCTTTTCAATCTCATCATTAGAGACCACATTGGCTTTGGCCTTTTCATAAAAAAGGACATCCATTGCCCAGCGTTCAATATAGTTCTGCATGAACTCTGCACTGTCAGCAATATGCTGCTGAGTGTACACGATATCTGCATCATCCTTGTAAAGATGTATCTCCCCGACACTAGCCAAAGAGGGCCTCTCCACATAAGACACCTCTTCCCGGCAAGCCAAAAGCAAAGCCGGGAGAGCTGACATGCATATATATTTCCAAATTCTTTTACCGAACATCTGCGGTTTTATTATATTGAAATATTTTAAAAGTGCAAAACGGTCATTTCACACGACAAAGGTACAAAAACATATCGCTTATTCGTGATTATTAACTGTTTTTAGCACAGTTTTATCAACCTTAACCTTATACTTCTTGCGCAGTGACTTCACCCACTTCTCTTCGAGATATTTCTGGTAATCATTGGTAACCTTACCCTTCACATCCCTGTAAGTCTCGGGAGCTTCTATCACCTTGCCTACAACATCCGAAACTACAAAACCACGGCGCAGTTTGCCACCTTCGCCCTGACCGAATGCAGCCTTGTCGACAAAGGCATTGTCACCTATTGCAAAGATTCCGACCTCTACACGCACAGTACGAACAGAGTCCTTTGGCAAATTCGCTTCAATAGCAGACTTATAGTTCTCAAATTCCTGACCGGAAAGAATACTCTTGACCTTTTCAAGGTTCTCCGGGCTATTCGCCTGTATAACAGCACCACGGAAACGGGGGCTCTCGAACTTGTATTTCTTCTTGTTCTTCTTGAAATATTTTGCAAGACCGGCCTCGTTTTCTGAGGCGTTGTTCCACACCTCGCGTGTCGAAACCTCGAAAAAGAGCAAGCCCTCGTAATATTCGCGCATAAGGTTGCCGAACTCAGGGTACTTGTTCTCGAGCAGGCTATCCTCACGGGCAAGCGCCTCCATTGGAGAGAGACCGTCACCAAATTCCTTGGCAAGGTCGCGTCCTCTTTTCATTCGTGCCGCCTCACGGATATTCTGCTGTTCAAGCATCTTTACAATTGCAGGCTTATACTCCTCGAAAGAGCCGAAAGGACGCGAAGAGATACGCTTTACAATATGATAACCGGCCGGAGACTCGAATGGCGCCGAATATGTACCGTCAGAAATAGAATATGCAGCCTGTTCAAACTCCTGATACACCTGGCCACGCACAATCTCGAACGAGCGGATAGCCTGCGCCGGAATTCTGAAATGTGCGGCGACTTCCTCAAATGTCTTGCCGTCATTGAGCATTGCATATGCAGAGTCAATCCTTGCCTTTGCAAGCTTGCACTCTGGCAAAGAGGCCTTCTGTTTGGCAAGGAAAACAATGTGGGCAACTTCCAGGAAACCGTCACGGCCTATTGTTGCAGAATCCTTTGCGTATATCTTGTATGCTTCATCGTTGATGTAGCAAGTATCCACCAGATAATTCTCGGCCAAAAGAGCACGTTCGCGTCCATACTCTTCCCTGAAAGAAGACAATGTGTCAAGACCAAGAGCCTCGGCCTCTGCCACCTTCAACTTGAAGTCTATATACATTGGCAGGTACTCCTCAACGGTCTGACCCTCGCCGGCAAGATTCGTATTGTTCTTGTTGAAAGCATACTCGAATTCCGAGCGTGTCACCTCCTTGCCATTAACGCGCATAAGCACAGGGTCTGAAACCTGTGCCAATGCAGTAGTGGATACCAGCAATAGAGTTGCTGCTATATTCTTCAAATTCATTCTTTAATATTTTATTCAGGACGACTATAGTTAGGTGCCTCGCTTGTAATTGAGACATCGTGTGGATGACTCTCAAGGACACCGGCATTTGTAATGCGCACGAACTTGGCGTTATGAAGTGCCTCGATATCCTTTGCACCACAGTAGCCCATACCGGAGCGCAAACCACCTACCAGCTGATAAATCACCTCAAAGAGTGTACCCTTGTATGGCACGCGTGCCGCGATACCCTCGGGAACAAGTTTCTTCTTGTCTGCAGTATCGGCCTGGAAATAACGGTCTTTTGAGCCATTCTCCATAGCCTCCAAAGAACCCATACCGCGGTATGACTTGAACTTACGGCCATTGAAGATGATTGTATCACCTGGAGACTCCTCTGTACCGGCAACAAGCGAACCGATCATAACGCTATAGCCACCGGCAGCCAAAGCCTTCACTACATCACCAGAGTAACGCAAACCACCATCCGCAATCAAAGGCACGCCTGTACCCTCAAGTGCTTTGGCAACATCGTACACCGCCGACAACTGTGGAACACCGACACCGGCAACAACGCGTGTTGTACAGATTGAGCCAGGACCGATACCTACCTTAACAGCATCGGCGCCGGCCTCGGCAAGCATCTTGGCAGCCTCACCTGTAGCCACATTACCTACAACGATGTCAATCTGTGGGAAGAGAGCCTTAGCCTCTTTCAACTTCTGTACCACACCTGCAGAGTGGCCATGAGCCGTGTCAATGACAACAGCGTCAACACCGGCATCTACAAGAGCCTTGATACGCTCCATTGCGTCACCGGTAACACCGACACCAGCAGCAACACGCAGACGGCCCTTGCTGTCCTTGCAAGCCATTGGTTTATCCTTAGCCTTTGTAATATCCTTGTATGTAATCAAGCCAACAAGCTTGCCATCACCGTCAACAACCGGCAACTTCTCAATCTTGTTCTCGCGCAAGATTTTGGCAGCAGCCTCCATATCGGTCTTCTGGTTTGTAACAACAAGTCTGTCTGCTGTTGTCATAACCTCACAGATAGGACGCTCCATGTTTGTCTCGAAACGCAAGTCACGGTTTGTAACAATACCAACAAGTTTCTTGCAGTCGTCAACCACAGGAATACCACCAATGTGATATTCAGCCATGATGTCAAGAGCATCCTTGACAGTTGAGTTCGCCTGAATTGTCACAGGATCATATATCATACCATTCTCGGCACGCTTTACAATAGCAACCTGATGAGCCTGAGCCTCAATTGACATATTCTTGTGGATAACGCCGATACCACCCTCGCGCGCAATGGCAATCGCCATCTTTGCCTCGGTTACGGTATCCATGGCAGCTGTAACGAACGGTACATTCAGCTCGATATTTCTTGAGAACTTGGTTTTCAAAGAAACCCCCTTTGGCAGAACCTCTGAGTATGCAGGAATAAGCAATACATCGTCATAGGTCAAACCGTCCATCACAATCTTTTCTTTTATAAAATCATTCATATAGCTATATATTTTTTATTCTTAATCAGTTTCCAACCTCGGAAATGAACTTGATTCGCACAAGACGAATCTCCTCCTCGGTATATTCGCCGCCAAGCTCCTTGATGGCAACATCTATTGAATCGGTATCGGAACTCTTGAAATAGTCATATATCTCATACAGGTTCTCCTCGTCAAGAATCTCCTCAAGGAAATAGTCGATATTCAATTTTGTACCGGAATAAACGATAGACTCAACATCATCGAGCAGTTCGTCAAACTCAACGCCCTTGCTTATAGCCAGATCATCAAGTGCCACCTTGCGGTCAATAGCATTGATTATCGCAACCTTCAACTTTGACTTATTTGCCACGGTGCGAATGCGTATATCCTCTGGGCGGTCAATCTCATTCTCTTCGCAATGACGTTTGATGAGAGCGCAGAACTCCTCTCCATAACGTTTTGCCTTGCCCTCTCCCACACCGGGAATATTCTTCAACTCATCGATAGTCACAGGATATGTTGTAGCCATTGCCTCGAGCGATGGGTCCTGGAATATCACATAGGGGGGCAACTCAAGCTGTTTCGACAACTTCTTGCGCAGGTTCTTGAGCATTGCAAAAAGTTCCGGGTCGACAGCGAAAGTGCTTGTTGCCTGCACCACGGTCTCCTCTTCATCAAAATCCCTATCCTCGACTATCTTGAAAGATACGGGTTTCTTGAGAAACGCATGTCCCTGTTTTGTAACCTTCAGTAAGCCATAGCTCTCGACATCCTTGTCCAGATAGCCGGCTATCAGTGCCTGACGGATTACAGCATTCCAGCGTTTAGCATCCTCATCGTCACCGCAGCCGAAACACTCAAGTTCATCATGATTATGCGATATGATATCAGTGGTTTCTTTACCCAAAAGGACATCTATTACATAATCGGTATTAAAATTCTCCTTTAAAGCCAATACCGTCTCAATTACAGCCTCGAGCAAATCTTTTGCTTCCACCTGTTTCTTAGGAGAGAGACAGTTGTCACAGTTACCACAATTTTCCACGTCGTAATTTTCACCAAAATAATGTAACAATAACTTCCTACGGCAAACCGAAGATTCAGCATAAGCGGTTGTTTCATGCAACAACTGGCGACCAATGTACTGCTCGGCAAGCGGTTTGCCCTCCAGGAATTTCTCCAATTTCTGCAAATCTTTGTTATTATAGAAAGCTATACACTGACCCTCGCCACCATCACGGCCGGCACGGCCGGTCTCCTGATAATAGCCTTCGAGACTCTTTGGTATATCATAGTGTATCACATAGCGCACATCGGGCTTGTCAATACCCATACCGAAAGCGATGGTTGCGACAATTACATCAATCTTTTCCATGATGAAATCGTCTTGAGTCTGCGATCTCATCGCCGAATCCATGCCGGCGTGATATGCCTTTGCCGAGATCTCGTTAGTCTGCAGAATCTCAGCCAACTCCTCAACCTTCTTGCGGCTCAAGCAATATATGATACCCGACTTTCCCGGGTTAGCCTTTATAAACTTGATAATCTCCTTGTCTACATCCTTTGTCTTCGAACGCACCTCATAGTAAAGATTCGGGCGATTGAACGATGATTTGAAGTCCGGAGCATCCTGTATCCCCAGATTCTTCTTGATATCATCTCGCACCTTGGTTGTAGCCGTAGCGGTCAACGCTATGATAGGAGCCTTGCCAATCTCGTTCATTATAGGACGGATACGGCGGTACTCGGGACGGAAATCATGCCCCCACTCCGATATACAGTGCGCCTCGTCTATAGCATAGAACGAAATCTTTATGCTTTTAAGGAACTCCACATTCTCCTCTTTAGTCAAGGATTCGGGAGCTACATACAATAGTTTTGTCTTACCGGAAAGAACATCTTCCTTAACCTCCTCAATCGCCTGCTTCGTCAACGACGAGTTCAGAAAGTGCGCTACGCCATCCTCCTCGTTGAGGTTTCTTATGGCATCTACCTGATTTTTCATCAAAGCAATAAGCGGGGAGATAACAATCGCTGTTCCCTCCATAACGAGTGAAGGTAGCTGATAGCAAAGCGATTTTCCGCCTCCGGTAGGCATCAGAACAAAGGCATCATTGCCTGCAAGCAAGTTCCTGATGACAGCTTCCTGATCACCCTTGAACTTGTCAAAACCGAAGTTCTCCTTGAGAGCCTCTGTCAAATTACACTTCTTTGCCATTTTATAACATGCCTATTTGAAAACAAAGTTATAAATATATCAATTAAAAGCACAACTTTTTTTGAATATATTTTTGCAAAGACCATAAAAAAATCGACAACCCTATAAAGAAGCGGCAGGCCCGTTTAATGAAGCCTGCCGCCGAATATACTGTCAAAGCCCTTGGACGGTGTGCACTCTATCAGACCGCACACATTATCGCAGTGCTTTTCTCTACCTGTTTCCGGGCATATTCCTTTGTTATCCTGCAGTCCTTCACATCACTTGAAGGAATCTCAAACATCTTCTCCATCATTATGGTCTCGACAATTGAGCGCAGGCCGCGTGCACCGAGCTTATACTCAACCGCAGTGTCCACGATATACTCCAAAGCCTCATCCTCAAACACAAGTTCAACACCATCCATCTCCATAAGCTTTACATACTGCTTTATGATGGAGTTCTTGGGCTCTGTAAGGATATTGCGCAATGCATCGCGGTCAAGCGGACGCAACGATGTGAGGATTGGCAAACGACCTATAATCTCAGGGATGAGACCGAACGAACGCAAGTCCTGAGGCATGATATACTGCATCATGTCTCCCTTGTCTATATGCATCTTGTTCTGCACAGAGTTATAGCCCACAACATGAGTGTTCATACGCTGTGCAATCTTCTTTTCAATACCGTCAAAGGCACCGCCGCAGATGAAGAGAATATGCTTGGTGTTCACCGCTATCATCTTCTGGTCCGGATGCTTGCGGCCACCCTGAGGAGGAACATTCACAACCGAACCCTCGAGCAATTTTAGCAATCCTTGCTGTACACCCTCACCGCTCACATCACGGGTAATTGAGGGATTGTCGCTCTTTCGCGCAATCTTGTCAATCTCATCAATGAATACAATTCCGCGCTCAGCCTCTTCCACATTATAATCGGCAACCTGAAGAAGGCGTGTAAGAATACTCTCGATATCCTCACCGACATAACCGGCCTCGGTAAGCACTGTTGCATCCACAATAGTGAACGGAACCTTCAGCAATTTGGCAATGGTGCGCGCAAGCAATGTCTTGCCCGTACCCGTACTGCCCACCATTATGATGTTGCTCTTCTCAATCTCCACCTCATCAGCAGCATCGCGCTGCATGAGACGCTTGTAGTGATTGTATACCGAAACTGCAAGTGCACACTTTGCCTCATCCTGTCCAATGACATACTCATCAAGGAAGGCCTTTATCTCCTTTGGTTTGGGGAGTTCCTTCATATTGAAGTCACTCTTTGGCAGCAACGCCTCCTCGCGCAGGATATTATGCGCCTGCTCAACACAATCGTTGCAGATGTAACCGGTCATACCGGTCATCAGCAAGGCAACCTGTTCCTCGGTCCTGCCACAGAAACTACAACGCTTCTTTCCTTTCTCCGCCATTGGTCGAATTATATTTTGCGTGTAAGGACACGGTCAATCATACCATATTCCTGAGCCTCGGCAGCAGTCATCCAATAGTCGCGGTCGCTGTCGGCCCACACCTTGTCAAAAGGCTGCTTGCTGTGATCAGAAATGATAGTATAGAGTTCCTTCTTCAATTTCTGGATTTCACGAGCGGTAATCTCAATATCGCTTGCCTGTCCCTGCACTCCGCCAAGAGGCTGGTGTATCATCACACGGCTATGTGTCAAAGCCGAGCGCTTGCCCTCAGCACCGGCTACAAGCAACACAGCAGCCATACTTGCAGCCATGCCGGTACAGATTGTAGCGACATCGCTCGAGATGAACTGCATTGTATCATATATACCCAAGCCGGCATATACCGAACCACCAGGAGAGTTGATGTAAATAGAGATATCCTTACCACTGTCCACAGAGTCAAGGTAAAGCAACTGAGCCTGCAAAGTGTTGGCTGTATAATCATCGATTTGAGTTCCCAAGAAGATGATTCTGTCCATCATCAGACGCGAGAACACATCCATCTGTGTAACATTCAGCTGTCTCTCCTCGAGAATATATGGGTTCAAGTACTGCGCCTGAGCCTTAATCACATCATCAAGCACCATGCTGTTCATGCCAAGGTGCTTGGTAGCATACTTTTTAAAATCATCTCTCTCCATAACAACCTGTCTTAATTTGTCATTATTAAAATAATCCGGCCTATCGGGCAAAGCCAATAGGCCGGATTATATACCCAATACTATATATTAAGCGTTTTCTGATACCTTTTTGTTGAACTCATCAACAGAAACCTTCTCCTCGTTCAAGGTGATAGCCGCCTTGATTGACTGGATAAGTTTTACATCAACCGCACGGTTGATGAGAGCTTCGCGTGTCTTCTCCTGCTTGAGCATCTCCTTAGCATAGTTCTCGAGCAAGTCCTCGGGAACATTTGCCATACCGTACTGAGCGAACTGGTCGCGTGTAGCGCCCTTGGCAACATTGAGGACATCATTGTCATCAATCTTGACCTCGAACTTCTTGGCGAGCTGCTCCTTGATCAAGTGCCAGCTGAGCTCTGTAAGGCTCTTCTGGAACTCTTCCTCGCTTACAACCTCACCCTCAGCCTTGTTTGAATCCATGATACGGCGAAGGATTGCCTCGTTGAACTCCATCTTGCCAACCTTGTTCATGAGGTACTCGCGTGTATCCATCAACAACTTGTAGTCGCTCTCAACCTCGAAACGAGCCTCGAACTGCTCGGCAATCTTAGCGCGGAACTCCTCCTCGCTCTTCACTGCATCCTTACCGAATGCTGCGTCGAACACATTCTGGTTGAGCTCGCTTGCAACAAAGCGTGTAATCTCTGTTATTGTAAATGTGAACTCACCGTTGTGAGCAGCAACCTCGTTCTTCTCAACCTTGAGAAGTGATGCAAGCTCTGCCTCGTTACCGTCGAATGCAACTGAAGGATTGAAAGTAACAATATCGTTAAGTTTTGAACCTGCAAAGAGAGCCTTCTGGTCATCGTTCTTCATATATGAAGGCATCATCACTGCCTCGCGTACAACAACACCGTTCTCAACAGACTCGGTCAATGTACCCTTGAGCATGTCGCCGTTCTCATAAGACTCAACCTGCTTGTACTCACCACAACGCTGTGCATAAGCGTTCACCTGGCCCTGAATCATCTCGTCGGTTGGCTGGATCTTGTAGTATGCAAGAGCGTCGCCCTTGTCAAGAACTGCGTCGAACTTTGGAGCGAGAGCAATCTCGAACTCGAAAGTAAACTCCTTATCCTCAACCATATTGATGTTTGCCTGCTGTTCCTCGATTGGAAGAGGCTCGCCAAGCATATC
>JAEIGA010007388.1_pt1 | contig 16714 bp, 3 predicted proteins | sample 9270691 | NCBI WGS metagenome assembly JAEIGA01 (sample SAMN17057246, study PRJNA624740) | gut metagenome | biome: biome; isolation source: fecal sample | host: Bos grunniens | place: China: Xizang | collected 2019
CATTTGTTGGAAATGGCGCAAATATTGGGCATTGCCATATGCTATGGTGTTGGCAGTATGGTGCTTAGTGATGGTGTTTGTACCTCACACGTTGGTGGATACAACCCATATTATTCTTGCATTGGCTTTTGCCATTGTGCTACTCAAACAATCGAATATCCTGCAGCGATTAATAAACAAATCCGTTGCTCATGATACAACGAAATTATCAAATCGAAGTTTAACTATAAAGAAATAATAATATGAAAAGTATTTTTTCTACAATTATGAACAATTCATTGTTTAACTTTGCTAAACGCTTGGCGATAGTCTGCGTATTGTTGTCTTATTCTGCTACTGCAGCTGCTGGTCACAGCACGCACTATTCTAAGGCAACGGTTAGTGCAAATCCTACTGGTGGTGGTACCGTGTATGTTTCGACTACATCCACGAAACCAACTTCTCCAATAGAAGAAGCTAAGCAGAATTGTAATGGAAATAGCGGTAATGATTCCCAAACATACTATTTTTGGGCAGACGCTAATCAGGGCTACACTTTTATGAATTTTTCGGATGGTACTACCACTTATAATAATGTCAGTGCACAAGCTATACCTGTAAAAGCAACCAGCACGAATCAAAGTAAGCCAACCGAATTAAGTGTGGTTGCTAATTTTAGTCCTATTATAGCTGGTGAGGAAGAGATCGTTATGTATAAAATGCCCGGTGGCTCTTTGAGTCAAGGTACGGCTGAGGTTACGCTTAATAAAACCACCAGTTTAGGTATTGAATGTACTCGTTCAGACTTGTTTGAGGTGACCAGTGCTACTCCTACGGGTGCAACAAACGAAAAAATAACTATTTCAGTAAAAAAGAAAGCAACTGCGGGAGATATTCCATTAGGAAAGGTAGCTACGCTTACGCTTACGCCTGCGAATGCCAGTTTGTTGCAAGAAGCGTATAATCCAGCACAGAAAACAATAACTATTACAATTAAGGAACCTTTAACGGTGACTTTCAATCCTGCTGTTGAAGGTGGTTATTACACCTATCAGCAAACATCTGTGGAAGGGCCTGTTGTGGACGTAACGACACAAAAAGAAATAGGTATTGTGGATGCTCAGGAAGGTGTTGTAGAGTTAAAGGCATATCCAACGACAAATTATCGTTTTAGAAGATGGGTAATTGAGCGCGAAGCTGCAGAACCTGAGTATTTATACGAAGCCACTGTCACTCCTGATCGATTCAATTCTGATGCCACAGTTACTGCGGAGTTCGTGGATACTAAATACGCTCAGTTTATCGTTTTAGGAACAGACACCGCCAAGTATAAGTATGCACACTTAGAGGATGCTATTGCGGTAGCACAAAGAGATGGTAAAAACGTGGTTGCTGTGTATGTGCCAGGGCGTCTGAAAATAACGTCAAAAACGACAAAACAAACGACAGCATTGATATTTACGACTTATACGTTATCTATTAGTTCTATCGTACCTGAGGGCAATACCGAATGGATTCTTCCTAAACCATCATCGGGAACCTATACCATTCCATCTGGTATTACATTTTTAGTTCCTGGACTAGATAAGGCTGCAATACAAAACTTAATTGATAATACGACGGTAAGAGAAGGTTATGTATCGTATCATAACATTACTTATAGATGTAACACAGGTGCTGGTGTGAATGATGATTTTTTAGAGTTGGCTCCTACTCCCAAATGTATATGCAAGTTATCTGTAGAGGATGGAACAAAGATTGAGGTGAATGGTGCTATCTCTGTATTTTCTTCTGCATCAGCGGTTAAGGGTTACACGGGTCGTCCTACTGGTTATGGTCAACTTCATTTAGGGGAGAATAGTACTATTGAGGTGAATGCTGGTGGTATTTTGCACGTGCTCGGATATGTTACTGGCAAAAACCTTAACTCTACTGTAACTGCGCATAAAGGTGCTACTGTTTATGAAGCATTCCAATTTAGAGACTGGCGTGGAGGTACAGCTACCATGGCCGGTTTTAGCGACTTTGTAAAAAACGAAGTGTTCCCTATTAGCCAATATTATATGCAGAGCATTGAAACGAAACTCATATTGGAATATGGCTCAAAGGAAGTCTTGATAGCAGCTGTAGATGTGTCATCGCCATTTCCTGTAAGTCCTGAATTTACTGATACTATAAAAGAGACGATTACGTCATCTGGTGCTATCAAGGAGGGTAACTTGGGTCTCTTCTTGCTGGGAGAAGGTACGCGTTTAGAGAAATACTACGATTTTGCTAAGGACTCTTTGAACATTAAGATTGTGGGTGAGTCGAATGCTTCTCGCGCAAAATTGAATTATATGTATTTGGATGTGAATGGTGGAGCAAGTGTTGGCGATTATTCATTAGATTCCAGACAGTATGTTCTTCCTGTGAATCATAACATTGCTATTACAGTTGATAATGTACAGCTTGAGAGCCCATATAAGTTCGCGTTTATGCCAGGTTCGCGCTTAGAGGTGACTCCTACTGCACATCTAAAGATTCAAAATAAGGTATATGTCTATGATGCGGAATTAAATGTGCGCCCTACTGACCCGACTAAAGGCTATTGTAGTGATCAAAATTTGCCCATCATGCCTATTACATACACCTCTCAAGGTGCTCCTACAGCTCGAACAAGTGAGAAGTTACGTTATCCAACAAAGATGAAAGATGCTACATTTATCATTGATGGTACACTCACAATGGAGGATGCCAAGATTGTAGTGGATAACAAGGACGTGAATATTCAAGGTATGCTCCACACAACCACAGATGATGTAAGTGTTACGGGGATAGTGGGGGATTCTGTGAAAATAAAAGAAGATTTTGGCGCCAATATCACATCTAACGCCAACGGTGTGATAAATTTCAATAGATTAGGTAGTACTACTCCTGTTAAACAGATAAAGCAAAATGGTACTACTATTGAGGGATATGAACCAATCCCTGTCTGCAATGCATGGCTACGCAATAGTGATAAAACGCGCACAGGTGGTACAACTGCTGCAGTCGGAGATACCTATATGTATATCAATGGCTTCTGGCAAAAACCTACAGCCACTCTGAGTAATGCTCAGGGAACAAACTTCGTTGTAACTTTGCCAAATTCAATCTCTCAGGAGGTTGTGTGTGACGAGGTGGGAAATAATGCTACGATTACTAATGTCCAGAAAACATCGGTAGAGGGTACTCTCTTTGAAGTTGGAGATGTAAAACGTCAAGATGGAAAAGTAATCATCCCTGTTACATATAAACCTAACGGAGTGCACAATGCAGGTGGTACACCTAACAAAGGAACTATTCACTTATTGTTGACTTATAAGGATGTTTTAGGTATATCCCACACAACGCCTATTGAAGTAAATTTAACAGGTACAGAGAATTATAAACCAGCCTTTTCCGTTGCTATCAATGGAACTCCAATGCAGAATGGTGAAACTTATCCAACTATTCAAGGTACTGGTGTAGGTGAAACAAGTTCATTATCAGTAGTTATCACGCCTAATCCAAATAATATTACTACTACAGATAAGGTTGATTGGATTGATGCTGTAAGTGCTACCGCCGCACCATTCGCATTCGCTTATGGAGAAGCAGATGCTTTCTTGTCGGAGGCAACTTTATCCTATACGCCAACTGCAGTTTCTGAGAATGATCCTGGAACATTAACTATTAGGGCTTCTTATCCTAATGGAGGAACGCCAATAGATTCAACTATTGTAATACATTTGTCGGCTAAAGTAGGTTACAAACCAAACACATTGTGGTTCGCGACTTTCCCATCTCCTGTTTATGAAACTACTGAGCCATTCTTGTTATTGGATGATGCAACTAATAATGCAAGGACAAAGATGATTTGCTCTGCATCACCAGAGGGCATTGTTCAGATTATTGGTGATGGTACGGCTGATAATCCTTATAAAGTTAAACCAATAGCAGAAGGATTGACCACAATCACCGTTAAACAAATTGCAAGCTCAAGCGTAGAGGGTAAAGAAATAACGGCTCAAATAAATGTAACAAGGGATGACTACGTCTTGCAATCTGTTCCTTTCTGTATCGACAATAATACAGTGTTTAATACGCACTTATATAATACCACAGGTGTAACTTACAATGCGGTAATTAGTCCATATACTATTGACTTTAATTCAACATCTGCCGTTTCTACATGGCAATTCCAATTCTTAGGTATGCCAGACAAACTCATATTTACACCTTCTGGCGTAAATGCATGGAGAATTAGAGAAGGTAAGCCTGTGACAGCAGGAGTTGAATCAACCATTGAGTGGAGCGTTGTTACAGAGTGGACAAACCTTACCTCAGGTACACCTGTGTCATATACCTTGCAACCAACCACTCGATATGTGGAAATTAGTTATGGCGCTACAACTCCTGATATAGGTAAAATAGTAGGTGATGTGTGTGTGACAGCATTGACTATCCGAACACAAACGGATAAGTTATATATGCCTATTTATTACACTACAGATGTGGTGACTCAAGATAGCGTTGTGTTTACACACACAAGCGCTTCTGCTCCTACTATATCTGTCAATGGCATCAATGCTTCTCCCAAAGCGCCTAAGAAATTTGGTACTGATAAAGAACCATACTACGAGACAGTAGTTCTTCTGCAAGCACCAGCAACTACAGCAGAGGGCACCTATGCACTTACTGCTACGCAAAATACCAATTCTGCAACAGTGAATGTTACAACCTATAAGTTCCCACAAGAACTACCTATCAAGTTGGCAACAGATAAGCCAGATAATGGTGATAGATACTACTTTGTGACCGCAGGTTCACGTTATGCACAATGGGATGCTACTAAACGTCAAATTGTGTTCCAAAATCCAGGTTCTCAAGTAGCGCGTTCTGTTACTTTTGCTTTCAATGGCGCGCCAAGTATTATTACCTTTGATGTTTCTTCTATGGAAGGAGCGCAAACCATCAACAATGCAGATTGGACTATATACGAAAGTAAAGATGGTAAAGACTTCCAACCAGCAAGTTTGGCTAAGCGTGATTCGATAGAGGATAATACTCTTGTACAAGAACTCAATTATACAACTCGTTATATACGTGTAGAATACAATGCACAATCCACTCGAGAAGTATATTTGTCAAATCTTGTTATAGAAGGTTATCCACAAGCAATTGTTCATCCAGACAATCTTTTCTTTACGAGTGAAGAAACGAAGCACTTATTATATATGATTGCAATTAATTTGCAAAAAGTAGATTTTGAAATCGATAATGCAACAGCATTCCAAATGACTACGGATACTACATCTACTGCTACAGATTGGAAGTCAATGATTAGTGCTACCGAACAAACCCATAGTACAGCTTTAGGACAAAATAAAGTAGATACGATTTTCTTGGCAGTACGATGGTCACAACAGACTGCTTTGGATGAAGGCAAAATTACCATTAAGAGCAAAACAAATGATAGTATCCTAACGATTATACCGCTAGTAGGATCAGATAACTACTTGACAATTGATAAAGCGGAAAATACAGGTCTGTCAACAGGTATTCCAGATGAATACACATATCATGGCAATCAATATACTGATTATGAATATCATGAAGTTACCTTAACGAATGCTTTTGCGAAAGATGGCACAGCATTGTTTGATTATCTATTTATTTATGACGAAACTACACCGTCTGAAGGAACTAATATTACACCTCCAGGTACAGACGGTTCGTTAGATGGTTCTAACGCAGTTACGCCACTGGTTGTTTATCGAAAAGCACTGAATACAGATAATCAATACAAGGGATATCAATTCGTTGAGAAAATCAGTAATGTGAACGTCTCTGATAAGGCGGAAGTTGGAGATATCATCATTAAAGATACTGCGAATGTTATTCACATTAATGTTCAAGATACCGCACTTCGTGTTTATATGACTGGTTTCTGTCCGTATGCAACAACTGGTTATACCAAGAACCAAGAAGGTGTATTCCTCTTCCGTGGTTCACATGGAGCAAAATTAGATGTATATCTTGAGAACTTCTATGTTTCAAGTCGCAATAAAACAAGAAATGGTAATGCTTTCTATGGCAATAAAGATGGAGGTGAGACTTATTCCGAAAGTTATTCTCGTGGTTCAGGAGGTGTGCTTGTATTTGAAAATGTGGATGCACAAGAGCAATTACAGAACTTCACCCCATTTGAGGTTTCTATTCACACAATAGGCGATAATATGCTTAATAGTAACCATGGATGTTTCTTCGCTCTTAAGATAGGTGAAGCAACTGCAATGAAGGCATACCAAGTTTCATCGCCTCTGCAGGTACATATGCAAACAAAAGACCATATAAATCAAACAAAAACAACAATCAATATTGATGATATATGGCCTACTGCAGTTGATGCAAATAACGTAATCGTCGATTCGTGTCGTACTAATGGATTCCTTGCACTTAAGAAACAGGCAAATAATGCACCTTCTATTGATTTGGGTAATGCAAATACGATTGTCAATTTCAAAGGAGGTAGAGTCCAACTGCAAAATTCGCAAATAGGTAGTGATACCTATAAAACAACTCTCGCTATTTCTTATCGTGCAGGATTTTTTGGTTCGGAAGAAGCTGGTATCAAACTCTGTCATGGTATTGGTACTGATGCTGTGGATGGTATAGTAAACTTCCTCGATGGTACTGTGACAGTGGAACGAATGAAGGTTGACAATGCATATCGCCAATACTATTTGATGGATACGCTACCTAACGGTACAGAATCGGAATACACCACTTGCTTGCGTACACCTAAAAACACATTTGTACGCGGTGGCTCTATTTGTAGAGTACGTGCGTGTCAGCATGTGACCTCTAAAGGTGGTGCTCCTAAAGATACCAAGACAGGTAGTCTATTAGGACAATACGTCTATACGATGCAAAGTGCAGATCAACTTAATGCAAATGGTTCTGTGAAATCAATTGCTTTTCCAGATACTCTTGCTGGTCTAAAAGAATATCAAAAGTCACGTAATTATACGTATGGATTGAAGAGTGTGACACCAGACGTAAATAACAATCTTTACTTTTGGGTTCCAGAAGGTTATGGTAATGTAACGATAGAGAAAGATGTCTTTATGGCGACATGGAAAGCATGTATGACCAAGATAGGTGCAGGTATCGCTAATGTGGCTGATGGAGAAATAGGTGGCGATATCGAGATTATTTCCGATGAAGAAGTGCAGAATTTCTTGTACTGCCAATTAGATGATAATATATACAATGTGATTAATGCAGGACCTGTTATTGACGGAAAGAAATCATATACCTATCAGGCGCCTATTGAAGTACCTGCTGCAGCCAAAGAGTTCTTCAAAGGAAATTATACACGTTGGGCGCCTAACCTTGTAGGTCCAGCTAAACAACATGAGGTAACAAGTGATAGTACATACACTATTGCAAATCGTGTATATTATATCACTACTGCAACTGCGGATATTTGGCAAACATTTACTGCGCCATTTGATGTGGAAAATATCTATGTGGTAGAGACGTACTCAGAAAAAGCATTAGAGGATATAGGAAATACCGCAGTACTGTCATCAGCTCGTGACACAATCTTAAAAGTTCAGGCTGTGCACAATGCAGACTTTGCAGCTTTCTTTGGTGTAGCTATGGCTATGGGTTCAATGAAAGACTTCGACGGAATCTATGATTCATATATCAAATGGGCAAAGATTGAAGATGATAGTCTTGGGTTGTCTTGGGATAATGGACCATTACGCGGCAAACAAGAATTGGTGCCATATATTGGTAAGAACTGGCGCGAAGCGAATTTCTATCTGAATGAGAATAAGGGCAATTGGGGGCTGACTCAAGAAGTAGACTCATTTGCTGTACAGTGGGAGATGCTAACTGTAGCAGACACATTAGATGGAATATTGCTCCACAAAGGAAGAACTTATTCAATGCTATTCCCTTATTGTGTTGGATGTGAGGACGCCTTTGGTGATAGAGACTATTGGGATTATTGGTCTGGCAAGTTCCTGATTTTTGAAAGTGTGGCTGCACCACAAACAATCAATGGTCGCGACTTTCTTGATCCGAACAAATCTGGTAGTATTTTTGTTGACAAACCTAATATTGGTGAGGTAATAGTAAAAGGCAATAGTACTTTTGCTAATATGAATGCAATAGACAAAGATATTTATGTATTCGACAATTATTATCCAGCAATGAATGAAGAATGCTTTGAACCAGTAAGTAAATCGGGAAATAAGGTTGTTTATCCAACTACAGCCTTCCTTTATGGTAATGTACCAACGAATGCTCTAGGTATGCCAGCGCGTAGTATTGGTCGTACAGGTAAGATTAATTACGGCAAAGAGAATACTTCAACCGATGTAAATCAGGGCGGCAACATCCCAACCGTGGGTGGTGGCAATGACTTGTTTATTACTGCAACGGTAGCGGGTGTAAACATTGCCGTGGCAGAGCCACAGCATGTACGCGTGATGTCAGCGACAGGTGCAATCATCTACTCAGGCATGGTACAAACCGCAGTAGATGTCGCCCTCCCAGCCACTGGCGTATATGTCATCACTGGCGAGAACGAAGTGCATAAGATATTGCACTAAGGACCTACCCCAAACCCCTCCCTAAAAGGAGGGGCTTAGCCGAGGGGTATTGGCTATTGGTGATTGGCTATTGGCAATTGGTGATTGGCAATGGGTCATGGGCTCGCTGAGAGAGCTTGATAATAGAGAAAAATCGCAGAAAAGATAACTTTCTGCGATTTTCTCTTGCATAGATGCGATTTTCTCGCAAAATATTTGCAGGATTGACAAAAAAGTAGTACTTTTGCACCGAAAATCATTATTAAGTCTGGAAAAGTGCTAAAAATGACACAAAAGTGCACTTAATAGTGTTTTTTATTGTGCTGGTTATTAATGAATACTTAAGGGTACTCCTGTAAGATTCCCTTAAAAAATGCTTTGGAATTATGCAAATAAATAGAGAGATTCTAAATCAATTTCTTGCATGGAAAAATGCAGAGCAACGAAAGCCACTTTTGCTAAAGGGCGCGCGACAAATAGGCAAGTCTTGGGCAATGGAAGAATTTGGTAAACGCCATTTTTCACATTATGCTGTATTTAATTTTGACCGCCAACCCGAATTGACAAGTGCATTTCAAGATAGCAAGTCGCCAGACCGCATACTGAAGGAGTTAGCTCTATATACCAACGTGCCTTTGATTGCTGGTGAAACGTTGCTGATTTTTGATGAGATACAAGAGTGTGAAAGCGCACTCAATGCCTTAAAGTATTTTTATGAGGATGCTCCAGAATGGCATATTATTGCTGCAGGATCGCTGTTAGGAGTAGCCGTCAAACAACGCAAGATGACTGTGCCCGTAGGAAAAGTTCAGATTATGCGAATGTATCCCCTCTCATTTCGGGAGTTTCTTTATGCGGCAGATAATGCAACATACCAATATATAGAAGATGTAAATGAAATCAAACATTTGCCAACCATTATTCTGAATAAATTGCGATTGGAGTATCAACGGTACTTGGTTTGTGGTGGAATGCCCGAAGTAGTCAATGCGTTATTAGAGGGCAAAGGCATGCAGGTCGTGGAGCAAGCTTTGCAAGATATATTAGACCTGTATGAGTTAGATTTTGCTAAATATGCGCAGGCACGTGACATACCACGCATCCGTTCGGTATGGCACAGTTTGCCATCGCAATTGAGTAAAGAGAATAGAAAATTTGTATATAAACTACTTAAGAAAGGTGCACGTAGCAAAGATTATGAGGATGCTTTGCTGTGGTTGGAAGATGCAGGGATAGTCTATCGTGTGAATAATTGCACGCGGCCTGGTTTGCCCCTATCTGCTTATGAGGATGTAGGAGCCTTCAAACTATATGCTTGTGATACAGGCCTGTTGCGCCGATTAGCAAAACTGCCCGTAGATGCCATATTGGGAGAAGTTTCTGGATACAAGGAGTTTAAGGGGGCAATGGCGGAGAATGCAGTACTACAATCTTTGGTCTCTATGTCTGCTGATCTGTTCCCCTATTATTGGACATCCGAAAGCCAAGCGGAGGTAGAATACATTATTCAATGGGGGACTGAAATTATACCCATTGAAGTAAAAGCAGAGAATAATATCAGTGGGCGCAGCCTAAGTGTATATACCGAAAAGTATCATCCTAAGTATCGAATGCGTTTCTCTATGCTCAACTTGCAGTTTAATGAAGGACTCTTGAGCTGTCCAGCAGCATTGGTGAGTTGGTTCCCCAAATGGTTAAACCTAAGCAGACAAAGTGAGAGGTGATGTAATAGAGAGAAATCGCAGAAACAAGGAATTTCTGCGATTTCTCTTGCATAAATGCGATTTTCTCGCAAAATATTTGCACGTGTCGCAAAAAAGTAGTACCTTTGCACCGGAATTAGTGCATTAACAACGAATATAATCTATAAATAATAACAAACTTATGAAGAAATTTTACACAAGTATCTTGGCTGCTATGATAATGGCGGTGCCAGCATTTGCGCAAGTAATAACCGAAGAAAATTGCGATAGTATTCGATTGTCAAAAGGTTTCCCTTGGCACTACTGCGATTGCGAATTGCAAATTAAGAAGAATAGAATCACGGAACTACCTTTTGATGTGACTATCACTGATACTACATGGTATAAGTCATCATCTTCGTTGTTCCTCGACGGATGCTCTGCGTTCCTCTATTCAGAGTGCGATGTGACGATGGTACTGGTGCAAAAATGCGAAAACTCAGAAGGCAATGGATTGTACAAAGAGGTAGTAGTACAAAGCAACCAAGCACGCGACGTAGAGCCTTCTTCTATCAAGGAACTCATGGATAAGTATGGAGTGGACGGTGGCGTAGGCGTTCGTGTGGGTATCCTCCCTTCTGAAGTGGGTAAGGAAAGTCGCTTTATCGTAACCGAATACAATCAAGGTCCTCACTCTACCTGCGAAAATCCTTTGCCTATCTTGCTGGATATGGTGTTCGTGTCTTCACATCCCGATGATGTATATGTGCTGACATCCGATATGATTCCTGAAAAGAATGGCTTGAAGCTCGAGTGGTTCCAAACAGACGCTCGTTTAACCTTAGAAATTGCGCAAGGTGATTGCAATGGTGAGGCGTTGGTGAAAAAAATGATGGTGTCGGGTGATGTATATGAGTTGCCAGCAGACTTGTTGGAGCAAGCACGCATCTGCGGGGAGAATCTCTATATTCGCGTAAAACACCCTTCTAATACAGTAGGTCGCGTCCGCTTGTCAGAAATCAAAGATACCTCCGCAGTGGACGATGTTACCGTTCCATCTACCGATGCACGACTGGTGCTCGACAATGGTATCATCTACATCCTGCGTGACGGCGTTCGCTATACATTGATGGGAAGTAGATTGTAAAAGATTGGTTATTGGTTATAGGCTATAGGCCATAGGATATTTGCTATAGGCTTGAATGGAAAATGAGTTGGACGGGGTTCAACTCATTTTTTTACCTTATAATAACATGCGCGCATGCGCGAGAGATGGAAGTGTGAACCCCAAAGTGTAGAAAACTGCTGAAAAACATTAAAATGATACATTTTTGTTCTGAGTATTATTTAATCTGCTGATAAGCAGTGTGTTATAATACTTTATTTTGGACTCTGTAGAGGAATTGTAGGAGAGAAGAAGAAGATAAAATGCAGGTTTATAACAAAAAAAATCGAATTTCCTTGCACAATTGAAAAAAAAGTTGTAATTTTGCAGCCTGATTTAGTGTGCTATGTTGCACCTTGACGGAAAACGCCTGATGAAACAGGAAAAGTTTGAAGAAACTAATTAACAATATTTATTAACAATCAAAAATCAAAGTAATGCGAAAAATTTTACTTTCATCTATCGCTTTGCTGATGTCAGTAGCCATGATGGCTGTTGGCGCAGGTGATGGAACAAACAAAGCCAATGCTATTGACTTTGATTGGGCTAATGGGCGTATTCAGGAGGCTGGTACAGCTTTATGGTATCGCGTGAGTCTATCTCAATTGGAGAAAGATGCATACGACCCTACATTGGCTCTGTATCTAACTAACCTTGCTGCGGAGAACTCCGCTGTTACACTGTCGGTTAGTGCTGAATTGCTTGGACAGCAATTCTCAAAGGCGTACAACTATCAGATTGCTGGTAATGACTACCAATTATGGAGTGTACGTAGTTTCTCAGTAAGTGGCAGTGAAGTTTCCTTGAAAAACTTGATGCAGTATGGTTTAGGGGAAGTGTATGTGCAATTGAAGGCAGACAAGCAAATTGCACTTACTGCTAAAGTGTATGAGACCGAGGACATTGTGGATGATGCATGTTCTAAGGCTGTTGACTTTGACTGGGCAGGTGTTACCGTACCTGCTGGAGAGAAGTGGTTCCGTCTGAACCTTGCTGAGGTGAAGAATAGCGACAACCAACTTAAGTTCGTGGTTGCTAATGACGGAGCAGCTGATGCACACGTAGCGTTCGACATGAGTCTTGACTGTCCTGCAAGTGCCGTAATCGAGAAAGATTGGGTAATCGCTGCAGGTGCAGAGCAAGAGGATGAGTTTGGTCGTATATTCTTGGATGTGCTCAAAGAGGATTATGTGTTCCTCAGACTTACCAATGACCAACCTATTACTCTCAGTGTAGTAGAGGAAATCTTGGTAGTTGAGCCAGGTAAGTATGATGACTTTACTTGCGATGCTCCTGTATTGGAGTTCAATGAAGAACTCAGTCTAACTGCAGGTAAACACGTTTACAAAGTAAAACGTGAAGATTTGATCGGCGGTCGTAGCTTGGCTACAGAGTTCTATGTTACCAACCAAACTGCTACTCCTGCCAACCTGACAGTAGAGACAGCATTTGCTTGCCCTGTAAAGAGTACTATTGACCAAACCTTGGTAATCGATGCTAATGCTACTGTAGTAAAAGCTATCAAGGATAATGTTCTCAAAGCTGTTAATAGCGAGTGGGTATATCTCCGCTTTATCACCGATCAAGATTTGACTGCTTCGGTTGGCAAACGCGACATCGATCCATGTGCTACAGCCGTTAAGTTCGACTGGACCGTAGGTGCTAAACTCGAGGCGGGTGCTTCTAAGTGGTATGAGATGGACATTGCTTCGCTCAAGCAAAACAAGCAACACCTCAATCTGGCATTCTACAATCACTCTGATAACCGCGCATTGGTGTCTGTGGAATTGGCATTGGAATGCAATGGCACTATCCTGCCTATCGTATTGCCAATCCCTGCTAATTTGAGCATCAGCCAAGTGATTGACTATCAATTGCTGAAACGCTCTCCACTGGATCGTATCTATCTCGGCGTTTCTACCGATTCAGATATCGAATTGGCAGCTTCTGTCAAGAATGCTATTGCTGATGATCAAACACCTTGCTTGAATGCACTCAACCCAGAACATGGCGTTGAATATGTTCATGAGGCTAATACCACCAGCTGGTATAAAATCTCTTTAGATCTGCTCAAGAGCACCGATGCTTATTCAAGCTTCTATGTAGCAAATAAGGGTAACCAACGTGCCAACGTTACTATTGGTATCGTTACCGATTGTATGTACACTACAGGTGCTAAATTGACCGTGCCTCTGCCAGCAGGCTTCGAATTGGGCGCACTTGCACCTAATATCATTGGTAACCTGATTGAGGAACTTACTCGTTTCGAGAGTGCTTACAATAAGGTTGATGCAAAAGAGGTATATCTGGAGCTCCATTCTGACCAACCTATCCACTTTGGTTTGGATGTAACCAATGCTACCACCAATCCTTGCTTGCGCGAAGATTTGGTAACCTTCGATTGGACCACTGGCGCTAAGATTGAGGCTGGTAAGGCAACATGGTTTGACATGGAGCTTGATGCTGTGAAAGAGTTGGGTAGCCATATCAACTTCACCTTCACCAACCACGCAGATTCTATCGTATGGGTTGCTACTGTGGTATCTGTAGATTGCCCAGCTAAGTTGACCCTGCCATTGCTCGTACCAGTACCTGCTCGTGCAAGCGTAGATCAATTGGTGGATTACAGCATCCTCGATGCAGTAAACATCGACAATATCTATGTGGGTATTAAGGCTGACGGCCCAGTAGAGTTGAAAGCAACCCCAGTAAATGCTACTGTTATCCCATCTGAAGGATGCACACACGCAACTGAGATTGCTCCTGTTGGAGAATATACCCAAAAACCTGGTACGCAATGGTATAAGTTCCCAATGAGTTTGGTGGATGAGATGGGCGCTGCTGCTAAGATCTCCTTCTCTAACTTGGGTTCTCAAACAGCGAACCTCACCGCAGGTGTAACTGTAGGTTGTGAGTATAGCATTGCTCATCACGCTAAGTTGAAATTGCCACGCGTATCTGACATGTCTATCAACTTGCCAAAACGCATCATGAACTTTGCACGTAAATTCGTGGATACTGATGTTGAGCACTTCTATCTGCAATTGACCACAGACCAAGCTATCAAGTTTGGCATCAATATGCACTCTGTTGACGTAGATGCATGCCGCGAGGCTGTAGACTTTGACTGGGCTGCATGGGAGCAAGAAGGTCTGAAGTTGCAAGCTAACCAAGATATCTGGTACAAGCTTAACCTTGACTATCTCTTCAACAAACTCGAGAAGGGTGAGGACTTGGTAGTCAACCTCGTTAACGATAATGAGATGGACGTAGAGGTTCAAGCTGCGGTTTCTCCAATCTGTCCTGCACTCTTGACCGTAGAGAAAACTGTGACTGTTCCTGCTGAGGCTAACCTCTACAAGACATTCACATTCGAAGAGGTTATGAAGTATGTAGGTCAATATGACAAGTATATCTACGATGGCGAGTTGGAGACTATCTTTGCTAAGTTGACCTCTTACCAACTCTACAACAAACTGGTTAACATACTGGAGCAAAATAAATATACCAAGTTTATCCCATTCGGTCAAATCGAGTTGATCATCAATACATACGGTGACAATCTCACAATTGATATGGTGAAAAACTATGAGAAATATCTATCTGTTGAGCAATTGAAGGATAACCTCCAGACTCAGTTAGATTATGTTTCCTTCAACGATGTAGTAACATTGCTTGAGAAATATGGTGACTATATCCCATTCGTAGATGCTGAGAGTATCCTCAAAGATTATGAGAAATATCTCCCATACGCTGGCGGTGTTGCTGTATTGTTGCAAAAATTCGATAAGTATATCACTGTTGAGAACTTGAAGCAATTGATTGATCACCTCAAACAATATCTCCCAGTAGAAGAGTTGAAGCAATTGATTGAACTCGTGAAACAATACATCCCAGAGTATAACAGCTGCTATGTAAACATCAAGACTACTGGTGATTTGGAGGTTAATCCAGATGATCCAACAGAAGATGAGCCATGCTGCCCAGAGGAGTGCGACGATGTTCCTGTACTGGATTGGGCTGAGGTAACATTGAGCGACTTGAACTTGAATCAGTTGTATAAGCTGGATATTACTGGTCTCTATGCAGCTAATTCTGCCATCAGCTTCTATGTAAACAACAATGTTCACAATGATACCGTAGTTATCGCTTCTGAGATTTATGCTCACTGCCAAGCTGATGCGCCTGTAGCACAACACAGCAACAAGGTGCCTGCAGATTGGACTATGGTTGAAGTTCCTTATGAGGCATTTGCTAAATTGGTTACTCCAGAGCAATGCTGCATGTTCGTGAAGTTCACTGCTATTGACACTATCCCTGATACTCCAGTAGAGCCAAACAAGGAGACAATTACTAAGGATATCACAGAATTTGTCTGCGACGGTACTGAGTATGTGGACATCAAGGGTGACAAGCACATCATCTCTTCTTTGATCCCATCTACCCAAACTTGGACTGTTACCATAGAAGATGAGACAACTATCACTGTTTACAACTACGTAGTTACTCCTATCGTTGCTCCTGAGGTGATGACCGCAGAGTTGCTTGCAACTATCGGTGCTACACCAGTATTGGTAGCTGGCGAGAAGGTTAATGTAGCTGGTACCGTTGAGGCTATTAAGAACCACTATGCTGCACAAGACACTGAGGCTATTGCCGATGTTGAAAGCGTAGTTTGGACCGCTGGCGCTGACGCTACTTTGGCATGCGATGCTGAGGCTCACACCATGATTCTGACTGTAACTTCAGGTTGCGAGTTCGAGTGGTCAGTAGAGTTGACATTCGATGTAACTCCTGTAGAGGTTAAGACAAGCACTGAGACTGCTACTATCTGCGAGGGTCAAACTTACCCATGGGGTGATGGCGAGGTATCTGTTGCAGGTTCATATCCTCTCGAGGTGAAGAACGAGGCTGGTTGCGTAGTTGAGATTAAGACTCTTGAGTTGATCGTAACTCCTGCTGAGACCGTTGAACTCACTGAGACTGCTTGCGATAGCTACGAGTGGCATGGTGAAACTCTCACTGAGAGTGGTAACTATACCTACGAGAAAGACTGCTACACAGAGACCCTCCACTTGACTATCAATGAGACCGTTTATGAGGAGGTTACTGTAACTGAGTGCTATGCTTACGAGTGGAATGGTGTTACCTATACCGAGAGTGGTAACTACACATATACCACTGTAGCAGCTAATGGTTGCGACAGCATCGTAACTCTCCACCTCACTATCACAGCTGAGACTCCAGAGGAGAATCCTGCTTTGGGTGAGGCTGAG
>JAEIGA010007389.1_pt1 | contig 16713 bp, 12 predicted proteins | sample 9270691 | NCBI WGS metagenome assembly JAEIGA01 (sample SAMN17057246, study PRJNA624740) | gut metagenome | biome: biome; isolation source: fecal sample | host: Bos grunniens | place: China: Xizang | collected 2019
AATCATCAATGTAATAATTTTTGTTTAAATCAATTAAATTACGAGATTCTCTCAATCGATTTATTTTAGCTTCGAGCTTTTCAATTTTACGTAAATAATTATAAAATTTATCTAAAGACTCTTTTAAAGCTTCAAATGCATTTCCTCCAGCCTTATCATTGTTTCCAATGTTATTAATATCACCCAATAAATCTTTTCCACTTCTGTTCTTAATAGTATCTCTTAATTTTTTTAGTTTGTTAATATTGTCATTTAATACCTTTTTACGTGCTTCAATATCAATAGTCTCGCCCTCTGTTGTTTTCGTGGCACTACTGTTTGTATTTGCAGCACTATTCATATTACCTGTTAAATTAAGTGAAGAATTAAATTGCTTATTAAGCCAATAATAATTAGTTGCAATTTTTTTAGTATTACTTAAGATACTTTTTGTATTTTGCCCAAAAGCAGTGGTGTAATTAGCCATATTTGTGCCCATTGCACTAGTAATATTTGCATCTGTTTCACCCAACTTTGATTTCGCATCGTTAATATTTTTAATATCAGCAATTTCTACTTCGGTTGCACTATCAACTGCTTTTAAATAATATAATTGCCCTTCCGCTTTATCAATTAATGATTGAACAGTATCTACCGCATTTTGTTTATAACCTTCAGCTAATACCTCCATTGCATCAGCGTTTAAAGCAAGTTGATTATTTTCTATACGCAGTGAAGCTAATAACTGGCCTGACGTATCCTCGCTAATCCATTTAATAATATCTAAATAGCTATAAGACCCTTCTGTAACTTTTTCGTAAACACTAGCTAGATTCGTTAACTCATCCACCATCGTTTGAACAGCAATTGTTCCATCTCTAAAAGGAGCGTAGTCTACGTTGGCTTGTTGAGCTTTGTCTAATTTTTTATAAGCGTTAACTAATTCTTCTGTTGTATCAATTTGTTTTTGCAAATTAATAATTGCTTGTCGTGCATTATTAACCGCTTCTTTTTCGGCCTTGCTTAGACTATTTAACTTGTCCTCATCAAAGCCATCACCAATGTTCCAATTCTCATCGCCTAGTTTGTCACGAATGATCGCAATTTGTGCTTCTTGTTTTTCACGCGCATTACTCATAATTTGCGCACCATAATTGCTTACGGTTTCATATGCCTGTTTATAACTGTCGGCAATTTCCTGCGCAGAAATTTTTAGTTGATCGCCTACAATTAATAAGTTTTGAGCCTTTGTGATGTCATCGGTAGCCAATAGCTCCATTGCTGATTCATTACTTGTTCCATTAGCAATGTCGCTGAACGCTGCGCCGCTCGCGCCTACTCCCTGTCCACTATAGTTTTGAGCAGCGTTGTACATTTGATTTTTAATGGTTTCGACGTTGTATTCAGGTTTTGTAAATAATGTACCGAAGAAAATTTCTCCATATTCGCCAAGGATTTTATCATACTTTGCTTTAAATTGTTCTACCTCTGCAACGTTGGTTTCGTCCAAAGCATCAAAATCTTCCCAAAAACTACTATTGTTCTCAATTAACTTTAGTCCCTTCTTAAACTCTGCGTTTTCAGACTCGGTCAAGGTATTTAACTGCGCGGCTACGCGTTCCAAACGTTCTTTAGACCATTGTTTTACAGTATTTACTGACAGTCCTAAAATTTTGGCATTGCTCTTTACTACCTCTTCAAGGTCATCTAAAAATTGTGACGTAATTGGAGTAAGAGTTGAATTTAATGAATTGGCTTCTTTTTCTAAATCTGCGTAACTATAGTTGCCCGCACCATAATTTTTTAACCAAGCATCGTACGCGTCTACTTCATCGATGGTTAATTGTTCTACAGAAGTAAGTAAATCATTAACTGCTCCATTTAATTCTCCATTTTTTAGTGCTGTTTTAATTTCATCTTCGGTCATGTTTTCAAATTTTACATGAGTTAAATTAGACAATAAGTTATCTACAATATTTTTTTGCACATCAGAAAAATTTCTGTCTTGAATTTCCACTCCATATAATTGTTTAGTTTGCTCTGTATAGCCATCAATTAAAGATTCGTGCCAGTCGTCAAATGCATTTAATAAATTTTCTTTATAGGCTTCAAAAGCTTGTATGTCTTCCGCTTTGTGTAAATTTTGTCGCATTGCATTTAACGTTCCCTCTAATTCGTAACGCTTACCAGTTGCTAAAGCTTCTTCTAATTCTTCTTGACCCAAACTTGCATTAATGGCAGTGCCTGCTGCACCACCTATTGCGCCAATTATACCTCCTACTATCATTCCAGGCAAAGCACCAACGCCTCCGGCTAGTGTGCCTACTCCGCCTCCAATAGCGGTGCCCCCAGCAATACCTGCGCTAACACCAGCAACAAAATCTTCTGCTGTAGGACTATTTACTCCTTTTAGAGTATCAAAATTGTGTATTAAATCTTGTATGCTTTTACTTTTTTGTTGTATATTCTCATCTAAAAATTTATCGTCTTCGGTGTCTGAAGCGCCAGCGAACATGCTTTTATCGTCAAATGCTGTATTCACCATCTGATTGTCATTTAATTTGCTGATTGCCGCTTCTCGATTTGCAATCGCTAACAATCTCTCTTTATCTTTGATTAATTCGTCTAGTTTTTGAGAGCTAGAAAGATAAGCTTTACCTTCAGCATCAATAGCTGACAACAGGCTTGGATACTGTTTCAATAAATCTTGAGTGGCTTGTTTTAAAGCCTCTTTTTCTTCAACAGTTGTTGCAATAGTTTGAGATAATTCCTTATATTTATTTATCGCTTCTTTCGTTGATTCATATTCTTCTTGTGCTTGCTTAGCCATTTCTGCCGCGGCAATTGCGTTATCGTGACGAGCATTAATTAATTTAATAATACCTCGTACTAGCCATCCTACGGCCGCTGCTGCCAAACCAATACCCATAGTAAGTGCCACATTCGCAGCTACCACTCCCCATTTTGCAGCTGTTAATGCATGAGTTTGCACCGTTTCTGCTTTTGTAGCAACCGTACCTAATATTTTGGCATTTGTTTCTTTAGTAATACCAGTTGTTAATGCTTCGGTAACTGCTTGTTGCCCAAAAGCTAATTCTAAAGCTTTTTGATTTTGTTGAATTAAAGCTTTATCACTATTAAACAAAGTCTCTTTTAACTTTATTAGTTCCTGTAATTGTTGATATTCCTGAGCTCCATTTGAACGTGCAAATATTTTTGAACTAACAAAGTTTCCTAATTTACTGGCTGGATTCGTTGTGCCACCCGCTGCAAAACTATAGTTGGCATAAACGCCTTCCTTATTTGCAGCATTATTAATAATACCATCTGCTGATAAAATACTTAAATTTAATTGACGTTGTTTTTCAATTAAGCCATCTAGTGCAGAATGCGCATTACGTACTCCCGCCAATAATCCAACACCCATTGCAGCAGTCCAAGCTGGACCAATTTTATTAATAATCTTTAACAAAGCTGTGGCAGTATTAGTTAGGCTTTTTAAAATTCCATCGCCTGAAGTTACTTGCGCTAAGAATTTTTCCCATTCGTTAGACAAACGTTTGGTTGCTGCAGTTAAACTGTTTTGATATAATATAAATTGTTGAGTTGCTTTCCCACTGCTATTTGCAGATTCACCCACTAATTCTAATGTTCTTTCATAATTATTCATTAAAGCATAAAAACGTGATTGTTGTCTAGTTCCTGCAATTGCAGTTGCTAAATATGATTTTTGATTACGAGTTAAATCTTCCCATTTACCGCCTAACTCATCCAAAACATCTCCCAAATCTCTTACTTCACCTTGTGTGTCAGTTAAACTAATACCAACAGATTTTAATGCTTTATCAACTTTGTTAATATCACTACCTTCAGTGTTGATTTCGCTTGGGTCTTCTTTAAATTGTGTGAAATTAGCAACAATTGTTTTTAATGCAGTACCAATGTTTGTTGGTGCTTCACGCGTAGTTTCAATCATTTTTGCTAAGTAACCCATCATATGATCTAAGTCTAAACCTGCGCTTGATGCAGAAGCAGCTACTTTTTCAATGGCAGTCGACAATTCACCAAAGTCCGCTGCAGATACTATTGCTACCTGAGAAATTTTATCAGTAACATTTAATGCTTGACTTGCAGCAAGGCTGTAAGAATTCATAATCGAAGTTAAAGTCTCTGATGCTTCAGCCATTGTTGTTTCACCCAATGCTGCAGCAATTGCTGACGCTTCAACCATTTTATTTACTTCTGCAGTATTTAAACCTTGTTGATAGAATAATTTCATCGCCGCTGTTACTTCGCTAGTTGTAGTATTCAATCGGTCAGCCATTTTTGCATAATTATCATAATTTTTCCATACTTGCGTAGTTGTTTGTTCTAATACTAATCCAATTTGCGTCATATCTTTGTCGATTTCTAAGGTCAAGTCTTTAGCTTCTTTTAAAACTCTAATAGTCATATCTATTGCATAATTTAACGATAGTATATATTGAGCTTTATTTTTAAATTCGTCCCATGCGCTGCCTAGAAAACGAGCTTCGCTGGCTGCGTGATGTAAATTATCGCTAAGTTGCTGTGTCGCACGGCTACATCCCTCTATTGGCTTTGTTGGTAAAGTTTTTTCATCAACATGTTCGGCCAACTCATTTTGTTCTTTTAAAATGTTTGTAGTGTGTTGAGTTTCTTTTTGTTCTGTTCGCTCCAAATGTACGGCTTCTTGTTTATAAGCTAACATACGTTCAATTTCTTTAGCTTTCGTTAATATATAGGAGTCTTCCATTGCGCTTTCGGCTCCAATAACTCGACTCATTTGTTCTAAATCAGCTAAAAGTTTTAGATCTCGGTCATGTCGTTCTTGATAAGCCTGTAAATCTTTGTTGGTATAACCTTTTTTTAAAGCTCTTTTGCTAATGGAACCATCTGAATTTAAATTTTTCATATTTTGAACAGTGTCTTCCATTATCGCTTTGTTTAATTCATCAATAACAGTGTTTAAAGAAGCGTTGGCGTTTTTATAAATAGCTCTAGTCATAATTTTGGCTTGTTTGATTAACTCTTGTTGTTCTTCAATGGTTTCTGAATCATTAATATCTTCCTTTAATATTGCCGTTTTTCTTTGAATACTTACTGCCGCCTGCATTTCTTGTTGAGCTTGTTGTGCGAACACAGTAGGTTCAACTCTATTAATTGCAGTGTCAAATAAAACTTGTGCTTGTCCAAGCTTACTCTCGTTAATTTTTGTAGAAATTTTTGATTGTTCTTGTTCCGCTTGATTGGCCTTTTCTACTTTAGGGGCTACGGCTTCTTTAAATTCATTTCTAGTTGCTATTCCATCATTCTGTGTATTTTGATTAATTGCAACAGTGCTGGCTCTAATGTCTTCCTCTCCTGCCGCTCTTTCCGTTTGTGTTGCTATTTTTTCATTAGCGTCTTCAACCGCTGCAACAGTATTTTTCAACTCTTGCAAAGTGTTTCCAATAGTTGTCAATTTTTTTGCAACTACGTCAACTGCGTTATTTGTGATAGTTTCTAATCCTGCCTCAGTTAACTGTGTTTCTAAATTAGTAATACTTCTGTTGGTTGCACTGGCCGCTGCACTAACTCCAGCTTTTGAGGCGTAACCTGAAACCGCTATCACTCTTCCACCTGCAGCCTCTGCGTCTATTTTGGCCTGTGCCATAGCGTTTTGTTTTTGGTATTCCGCCGTAATTTTTTCTTGCGTTACTAATTCACTTTTACTATTTTTATATAAATTTAAACGCTCTTTTGTTAATTTCGCTTGTTCTTTTAAAGCTTGCGCAGTTTCAACATTTTCTATATTGTGTTTTTTAGCATATTCTGTAGCCAAACGGTTTAATTCATTTATGTCATCGGTTATTTTTGCAATTTCCTTAAGAAAGCGATTTGTTTCTGCAAGTTCTTCCGATTGTCTTTTATATTCTTGAGCCCCCAACTTTTTAGCTACTTCTTCTTCAGTAACTTTTTTAGCTCCTTTTATCTCATTGTAATCTTTATACCCTCTATCTTTTGCAGTGTTGTCTAAAGCTTTTTGATAATCAGTTTGTATTTTACGTAAATTTTCTAATTTACGTTTTTGTTCGTCCAATTTTTTATTTAGTTGGTCAGCCTCTTTTGCCGCCAATTCTTGCACACCGTTCTGACTTAAAAGCTCATATTCTTGACGCAATTCTGCAATTTTACTTTTGTTTTTGTCTAAATTGGCTAACTCTTTATCAAAATTTTTCCCGGTTTTTGAAGCAAAGTCTATCTTAATTTTTTCAATGTTTTTTGCTTGTTCTTGAGCCATTTTTACAGCTTCTTTACTAAAACTTTTTAACTCATCTGCGCTAAAACTATTATATAATTGTTCTGTTTTATGAATTAAAGAATTGATGGCCTTATCAGCTTTTAATAACTCTTTAAGCTCATCATTACTAATTAAATTTTTGCCTTGAATTTTTTCTAATGTTTTATTATAATTTTTTAATTGAGTTACAGCGTTTTTTAATTGGCTATGTAATTTAGTGTCAATATCTAAACCATCAGCAATTTTATCAATTTGATTCGCAAACTCACGACTGTTTTTTAATTGTGCCTCTGCAGCAATTCGTAATTCAGCCGTTACTTGATTCTTTTTTGCCATTTATTTTCTCACCTCTCTATCTAAATTGTGCTAATGCAATTTTCAAATGCATACTACCAATTTTAATTGCATTATATAAATTTGTTCCTTCTTGGCTTCCGGCCTTAATGGCAGTATCTGAATAATAATCGGAAGGACCTTTAATGGGCGTTTCCCATTTTTTGTGTAACATTGTTTGTGTTTGTGGTTTATAATTAGAATATAAATTTACTTGTGCGCTTGCTGCACCTGTTTGTCCAAAAATAGATTTTAGAATTAATGATACTGGAATTAATTGTCCGCTTATATTAACAAAATCTACATTGGTGTCATCTCCAGCAATGTCAATTTGTGAACCTATGTGTAAAGGTATCATTGCTTTTATAAAACGTAAAACATTTGCACCTGGCTGTGTTTCTTCAATATGTCTCGCGCCTGTGCTTTCAACATATTCACCGCCTTGAAAACAAGCTTGGTTTACTAAATGATATTTAAAGTCTGGTTTTTGAAAGTTTTTCACTATATCCATAATCGCGCGTTTGCCTGTGTTCGCAAATTTTGCATTTTTCACTAAGTCATAAAAATGCTCCAAAGTATGTGCAGAGTGCAAGGTTACCATTCCGCCTTTTAGATTGTTCTCTAAATCTAACGCATAGTTTTTATCAGAAAAACCAATTTTATATTCTTTACCTTTAATATCAAAAACAAAACGTAAGTCTGCTTTAATTTGTTTAGCATTGTCATTTCTTTCACGGCCTGAATGTGCCACTTTGCCGTTAAAATTTTTGTCGGCAAAGATTTGCGTCCACACTGCTACATCGCTATATTCTAAGGTAGCTTCACGCCAAAAAGTTTTTAACGCGTTAATTAATTTAGTTTGGCATTCTTTCATTGTTTTTAATTGTGCTAAATCTGAATTTGTTTTTGTTAGTCTTTCCGCAAGCTCTGCTCCGAAATGTGTTTGCAACATTGCTGCAACTTTAGGCTTTGTTTTATAACTCGCTGCAATAACTTTATTCACTTCTGTTTGAAAGGTATTAACAAAACGTTGAATATTCTCAACCGTTGCTGGCCCATTCATAAAGTCATTCTTGGATTGTTCAACAGCTTGCGCAATCATAGAGTTAATTGTACTATTAATAAATTCGCTGTCGTCAAATCCTTCTTTATAGAGTTTATTTAAACCTGCAATACCATCATTAATTCCTAACAATTTATAGGCCTTTTCTTCTCTTGATTCTTGAACTCTTATTAAATTAACCATAATTTCATCCATTAATGAAATGTCAATATCGGAAAACTCTGTATCGTTAATGCCTTGATAGTGCTCCCAATAGTTGTGTAGGAATAGTGCTTCCTGCAATGTTTTTAAATCTTGTTTTCCATCTGCAATAACTTCTGCGGATCTATTTACCTGTTTTGTGTTCACTACATCACTCTCCTTTTTCTATAAACGAAAAAAACGGGTTAGCCACAAAGGCTAACCCGTAAATCTATATAACTGTCCCTATATATCGCTGTCAATGTCTTCAGCAAGCAGACTCATCTTAGAAACTACCCACTGATTATTCTCCTTTATTGGTAAACCAACTATATTAAAGACCGAAACTGTCGGACTTGCCTTTTCTCCCATTATCACATCTAAATTAGATGTAATTTTCATTTTAGGTATCTCAAATAAAAACGTCTTGTTAAGACCATATTTATCATCTTTAAAATAAGCTTTGCCCTCTAAACTAAATAAACTATCAATTCTCTTACTACCCAATACATATTGAGAATACTTATTCTCATAATTAAAATAATAATCAACGACAGCTATTTGTCCTTCATATTTCGCATCAACTTTGATAGTGTCCCCAAGTATAGAATAACTTGTCACTTTGTCAACAATAATTCCGTCCTGGTCAACAAGGTAAACAAAAATCTTTTCTTTTAATGGTTCTTTTAGAAGTCTAATTGTTCCATTGTAAATTTCTACTTGCTCTCTTTTTGGCACTTTAATAATATCAGTGGTGTCTTCTCCTTTCTCAAACATTTCTGCATTTGAAAGCATACTAAAACTTGTTTTAGACAAAACACCTTCTTTCATAGTAAACATTAAATCATTAAAACTTTGCCAAATAACTCTTGGATAATTTCCATATCCGCCTCTCGCCGCAACGACATTATTACCTTCAAATAAATTCGCCATTTGAATTTTTTCAAAATATAAAACTGGTTCACCAGCTTCGAATTTTCTACTTCCAATGGTAATATCTTCGCGCGCACGAATAACAACAGAACGCAATTCCTTTAAACCAAAATACTCTTGTGTATTATTCATAAATAGCAAGTCCTCCTTAAAACAAAAAAATGGGGATAGGAAGTAAACCTCCTATCCCCTATCTTACTAATTCTCTACTAAGCAGAGAAAGCAGGAAGATTGTATTTGATTAATTTGAACATTTGGTTGTGTTCATCTCTTAATACTCTTAAAGGTAAATTGAATGTAGCAGGATCTCCTTCAGCTTCCATTGTGAATGTAACTTCAGATTGGATTTTAGCTTTTTCGATAACGAATTGGAATGGTTCGTCTTTTCCTGTTTTTTCACTTCTTACGATAGTGTCTCCAACTACTTTATAAGTTCCACCAAATTGAGCAGCGCCAATAGTGATTTCAACTAAATCTCCTTGGTCAGCAACTTTAACTTTGTAGAATACTTGAACAGCTTCTCCTTCTTTGTATCCTTCTACTTCGATTGCGTTGTTAGCGATTTCAGCTTCAACGTATTCTCCAGCTTCTCTTGATAAATAGTAAGCTGTAGTTCCTTCAGCAGCATAAGATAATACAACTTTACCGTCAGCATCAGCTGATAAGTTTTCGTTGATATCGATGATTTTGCTGTTTTCTTTAGAAGCAACTTCAATTCCAGCACCCATAATAGTTCTTAAAGATGCAGCTGAGAATAAAGCGTCTTCTAATGTTACGTTAACTTCTTTGTTGTAATCCCAAGTAATTAAAGCTGGATTTCCCCATCCACCTCTAGCATCTGTAGATTCTGCAGTTTGCTCGATAGTAGAAACTTTTAATGTATCTAGGAATAATACTGGTTTTTTAGTTGCGATATCGTAGAAAGTTACGTTAGCAACTTCTTTTAAACCATATCTTTCAAACATATTCATATTGATTTTTCCTCCTATTATTTGTCTTTATCTTGGATGTTACTAATCCAATATTTTAATTTGACCTTTTTAGGGTCCGCGCCTGCTAAAATACTTCTATATGAATTCTCATATTCTTCTCTCATTTGCATACGTTTAAATTGGTCATTAAATGCATAGTATGTTAAATCCCATATATTTAATATATTCAACCCATTGCCGCCTGCTGCAAGAGAAGCAACCAAGTCAGAAAAAGTTAATTCTGACCCGCTTTTAGCCTTTTCGCGAGCTTTCCTTCCTTCTTTTAATTTCTTAATAATTTGAGCGGCTTTGGCGTCGGAAGGATTGTCCATTTTCGCTTCAGCACTTTGTGTATCTAAAAGGTTTGCAGCTTGAACATAAGTCCTTATCTGTTCAAACAACTCATTATTGATTACACGTTCTTCCTTAATATCTCCTAATACAATTGCCTCATTTTGTGCTAGAAAACTTACAGAATCTTCGTGTAAAAACATTTTAAATGCCATTTGTGCAGTAACAAGATATTGAGGGTCAACCTGTGTTAAAACTAACAAAAATTGAAACGGGGTAAAATCTCCATCGATTTCAGCCTGCTGGCTAAAATATTCATCAATATCTTCTTTATTTAATGTAAAAACATTAAGATAACTGTAAAAGTTTTTCGCTCCCACTTCTGCGATTTCTCTCAGAGTGACAGGATAAACTTTACACAGCTCTTTACTTTGGTTATCAAAAACTTTAATTGGGATGCCCGCCATAAACTGTTCAGGATTAATTGAATTCATAATGTTCATATAACATTGAATATCCTGCTAATTGTGGAGATAATACAACTGGAACCGCTTTAGAAAATGCTAAGTTACCAATTCCTGCAACAGCTTGTTCATTAAACATCGCATCAATTTCAGACATCATTAAATAAGGTCTTAAAGTTTTTGCATTTATTACCCAACGGTCCATTGGACACACAACATCAAATCTAATTGACGCCGCTTTAAAATCTTGATTTGCAGGCACTACATCGTAGCTGTTTAAAATAACTACAACATAACAAGTCTTTTCATCAAGCTCGTCAGGTATTTTTGGAACGATAAGGATGTTTTTATGTAACATCTCATCTATTTCTTCTTGTGTTAAATCTGGATGCCCAAGTGGGTCCGCATCAGTAAATTTTAACAGCTTTAGAAATTTTTGATTTCTCATTATTTTTTCAGCTATTTTGAAGATATCTTCTCCCATTACCTCAAATCGTCTTTGTGTTGCCATAAGTCACCTCTACATCCATAAACTAACTATACTAATTTCTTTTTCAAGTGTAATTTCACCCAAGGTTGCAACTAATTTAATATTACCAACTTTATTTTTATCGTTGGCACTAATCATTGCCGCAATTCCAGTGATTTCTAATGAAGTATTTATTAATAATCCATTTGGGTCTTCAATTGTGAAAGTACATTCCACAGGTTCATCAACACCGTTTGTAGTCTTAATCAATTGATAAGTTTTAGTTCTACCCCATTTAATAGAGCTATCGCCGCGAAGTTCGTATGTTACCACAGGTTCTTGCGCAGTTTCCTTAATTACAATTGTTAAATCTTGAAATACATCACAATGGTCTTCTAAGAATAATCTAATACGAACAGCTCCTGTTTCTTTTGCAGTTAATTTCATGTTGTCGTCAACAGAAACTAAATGCGCACCTTCAAGAATTTCCATAATTAAATCTTCAGAGAATAATACACCATTTAAGTACACCTTTCCATTTAATTGGTAAGTGTCTCCTACACTTAAAGCAATGTCATTTTCTTGTATAATTAATTCAAATTTATTTAAATCTACTATGTTAGCAATATTGTTTTCAATATCATCAACATATAGGTCTTTTTTATCTTCCGTTAAAGATAAATACAATATATCTTTAACACTAATATAATCACTTTCAACAACAGACCAAGCAGTTTCATTAACTAAAAACTTTTGCCCTAATTCAACATCATTTCTAGCTGTGATAATTTCCATATGCTTGTTAGGTTGTGGAGTAATCATATTGTTCCAAGTTCTAAAATTATATTTAATTTTCTCATCAGTTTGCGCCACTAGATAACAAGGTGTTTCTTTCAAAACTCCAGACTTGTTAATCCATTTAACCTTGTGTCTACATTCAATACATTCAAACTTATCATATGCATTAATAGTATCTTTAATTTTTTGAAATACAAGCCAAATACTTCTACCCCAATATAAAAAATCTCCTACATGCACACAATCTTCCTTGCGGCATAAGAATGTTCTTTTATCTAATGTATCTCCCTCTTTATCAGAAAGAGTTGCAACTCTTATCAACTCACCTTGATTATTGACTCTTACATCAATTGCGTTTGGTGAACTTTTCAAAAATCTATCAAAATTCGTTGCTACCTGAGATTGAACATCTTGTTTAAATGTTAATCCTCTGTTATAGCAACGTTTTTGGAATATTTCATAATAACTTCTTTTAGTCATCTTCTCTACCAAAACTGCTTATTAATTCCATACATTCAAATATTGTTTTTCTGAAGTATGAATATTTTAAGTATTTCAAAGAACTAACCTTCGCGCGCAATTCATAATAATTAATTGACGCAAGCTCTTCTTCTAAACCAATAAGTTCAATTTCAATAGTTCCTAAAAAAGTTTCCCAAGCACCTTGTTTTTCTCTTTCTCTTAAAAGGCCATAAAATTTACCTTTTAATCTATCTAAATAACCTTCTTTGATAACAATTGTATCTCTGTTATCCATTAAAATTTCCTCCGGCAAAAGTTCCAGACCAATTTAAAGGCTTTTTGTCAATAACTCTACTATATAAATTAATCATATGTTTGCATTCATAATCTGATAACTCAACAAGTTGTTTAAGTTTCTCCATATGATTTGCTTGAGAAGTAAGTTGAAAATCTTTAGTGCTGTATTCTTGTCTAATTAATGAGTAAGTATAAAGAGCTCTTTTAAGCCATTCATTTCTCATGAAAACGGCTAGAACTTGGATTTCTTGCTCTCCTAGTTTCTCATTAAAGCTTTGTAATGCTTCATTAAATTCTAAGCTAATTCTTGGGAACATAAAACGGTTTACCGCACTTCTTAATAACATAAACCAATCTTCTTCTAAATCTTGAACATCTCTAACTAAATCCCAGGTATCTTGTTCAATCTTTCCCAAAAATACTTCATATACGTCTCTAAATGGAGTGCCCATTTTACACCTCCATCAATTATTTAGTTTGTACTGGTTCTTCGTCATTCTTTAACATATTAGTAATATTAACGCCTAATACTTCTTTCATTGCTGTCACTTTATCGTAGCTTACATTTCTCATTTCAAATGCTACAGAAGTCAATAACTCAATGCTTCCTGGTTGTAATGTTGCGATTTTTGCTTTGAAAGCATCTAATTTAGTTTCGTCTCCTAATAATTTTTTAGCGTCAGCGTCAGAGAAAGGAATATTAACCCCGAAGCTATCATTATCTAATCCTATAAGCTTCCTGTGTTCTGCATTCTCTATTCCTAAATATCCTTGATGAAACAAATTATATACACCTATATCATAAATGCTCTCTTGAAGCTCATCAGCGGGAATAACTATAACTTGGTTTCTCTTAGACCATACTCTACGTACGTGTCTTAAAGGGTTATTATATACTACTGTTCCAGGAACAAGACTTTTAACCATTACTCTTACTTTACTTAATTCTTCCATTTAAATTTCCTCCTTTAAACTCATTTGCAGAGCGGGCTTGCGCCCACTCGCAAACAAAAATCATTCAATTTCAATTAATTACTAACAATCAAATTACATTGATTGAGTTGCAGGGATAACATCTTCTGATAAAGAAGTGTCTTTGTAAATTCCCCAGTTGTTTAAGTGTAACATACCTACACCATGTTTTTTGTAGAATTGGATTTCGATAGACCAATCTGGGTTAACCCAGCTATTCATTTGTAATTCTCCTTCTAATACTACTTTAACAACTTTTTCTTGTCCAGCTGGCATTACGAATGCGAAAGATGGATCAAAAGCCCATTTAAGGTTAGCTTCTGTTGCAGTAGCTAAAGGTAAAGTTACAACTGGAGCTCCGTGGTATACACCAACGTATCCTTGGTTTCTAACTTCCATTTTATCAGTGTCATTTAAGTGTCCTTTGATTTCGTTGTCAATGTTTGCAGCGAATAATTGAGAACAGAAGATTACACTGCTTCCACCATAAGAATTGATAACTGCTAATAATCTATCCATAGATGGTTTGTCAAATCCAGCTGCAGTAACTTTGTTAGCATCTGGCATTTTAGTATTTGTATAAGCAGCGATTAATTGTGCATATACAGCTCTATAAATAGCGTCTTCAATTCCTTCCATGATGATATCAACTAAATCAGCCATATCATCCATTCCGTCTAAATATCTTTCCCAGTCAACGATAGCAGATGCACCAACAGCTTCTGTTGGGATTTCAACGATTTCGCTATCTAATCTGAAAGATTCATATGTTCCAGCTGGAGATACTTTAGTTACGAAAGTTTTTCCTCTTCTTTTTCCTAATCTTCTTTTGAAAGTAGCTTTGTTTCCTTGACCAACTTGTTGAACTTCAGCAAATTGTCCCATGATTTGTTCTACTCTTACTGGGATAACTTCATCAGCTGCTGATTGGATTAAAGCAAAAACTTCCCATTTATTTTTTTCGAATTGTGCAGGAGTACCAGCAATTTTCTTTAATTCTTCTCTTAATGCGTATTCAACATCAGTTCTAGAGAATTCAGCAACTGGAGCTCTTTTAACTGCAGCAACAGCTAATTCTTTTAAATTGTTTTCCATTGTTTGTTTCCTCCTAAAATATTTTTAACGCTTAAATTATTCAGCAATAATAACTGCAAATTTAATTCCAGCGTCTCCGTTTGGGATTGTAGTAAATTTAACTGCTTTTAAAACAACTTTATCAGTTGTAGGTTTAGTTTCAGTTAATTCGATGCATCCTTTGAATCCTTCTGATACACAAGCTTTTCCATAAACTGTTCCAGCTTCGATTGCAGCAGCGATTGCATCATTATCAGCGTATTTAGCGTCATCATAAACTACTGTAGAAGTAGTAAATCTGTCGTTAACTACTAATTTTCCTAATCTTGGCATATAACCATGAGTTGGAGTGATGTAGTGTTGGTCTAAACCAGCAACGTTTACATCGTATTCTTTTTCAGCTGTATCTAAAATCATGATAGCATCAGCTGTAGCAGATGGGTATTCGATTTTTTCAGCAGCATAGTTAACAGCTAATAACATTCCGTTTTCAGCTTTAGCTACTTCTTCTGCTAAAGGGTACATAGCCATAATGTTTCCTGTTCTTGGGTATTCAACATTATTTTTTTCTAAAACACCGTTAGCGTTTTCTACTAATCTTTTTATAGCCATTATTGTTTCCTCCTAATTTTTCTTGCAGTGTCTTGCTAAAATTGCTTCAACACCGTTTAATTTTTCTCTTTTATTAACAAGAGAAAAGTTTGATGATTCGTCAGCTTCTTCTGCGCTTTCGTCTTCTTTGTCTAAAACGCATAAAGCAATTTCTTTTTTCAATTCTATTGCACTTTCAAATTCATCTATTCTACTTCTGAAGTTTTCTTCTTCTTCATCAGTTAACTTTTTAGCATAAGCATCAATGATTTGTTCTTTTTCTTCACGAACTTTTTGTGCTTTATAGCTACTTAATTCCTCTAATTGAGCTTTTAAAGATGCGATTTCAGCGTCTTTTTCTGCTAATTGAGAATTTAAATCAGGTTCTTCTTCTGACTCTTCTTGTTCTTCAGTTTCTTCAGAATCTTCTTCTTTATCTTCTTCAGAGTCTTCTTCTTCAGTTTCTTCAGGTGCAGTATGGTCAGTTTCAGGCTCTTCGCTTTCTTCTTCTTCTACTTCATCTTCAGATTCTTCTTCAGCTTCTTCTTCGTCAGATTTAGAATCTTCTTCTTCGTCGTTTTCTTCAACGTCTGAATCTTCTTCTTTTTCTTCTACTTCATTATCTTCTTTTACTTCTTCAGATACTTCTTCTTCTTGGTCCAATTCATTAGTTGTAGGAACTTCTTCTTCTTTTACTTCTTCAACAACAGAGTCTTTGATTTCGTCTTCCATTTCTTGACCTCCTGTTTGATTTTCATCTGCAATGTCTAATCCCTTTTTGTATAAACTAAACATTTCTTGCAGTTCCTGAGAGATAGATTGGTCTTCTTCATTTTTTGTTTTTAGTTCATAGAAAGATGATCCTTCAAAACAAGGTTCATATTCATCGCCTAAAATACATAAACCAAAGAATTCTGCATTAGAGAATTGATAATAAAAATCCTCTTCTGTCTCTACCCACTCTCCTTCAATAGTGTTTGGGTTTAATTCCATTGAGTGACTTTTTCCAACTATCCTTGAGGCAACAGGATAACGTCCAGTCCATAACACTATGTCCGCGCAAGCATATGTTCTGTATACTCCATCTGGGTCTAAAGACATTTCCCATTTGAAGTTCATATCTTGAGGTACAAACCCATAAGCTTTTAAGTCTTCTGGAGACCATGGCTTGTGACCTTCAAAATCGTCTTTTTCACCATTAAAACATCCAACAATTGGAGTTCCTGGTAAAGTAGACATTAATTGTTCAGCCACTTCGTCTGTAATATACGAACCATTTCTGTTAAGTCCTTTGTAAAAAATCTTTAATCTTGCCTTTGAAAAAGCAGAATTGTTCAATGGAGTTAGGTTTCCATAGACAGTTGCAATAAAATTGGTAGGAGTAATCTTTTGGTTTCCCATATGTGTTCCTCCTTATCTCGTCTCATCTCTTTGACGAGTCTTATCGGACTTTTGCATTTCGTCCTTTTCTGGTGCTCCACCTTCATCTGTAGCACCCTTACCTTCTTTTCCAGAAGTAGTGTGTGATGATTGTA
>JAEIGA010007390.1_pt1 | contig 16713 bp, 14 predicted proteins | sample 9270691 | NCBI WGS metagenome assembly JAEIGA01 (sample SAMN17057246, study PRJNA624740) | gut metagenome | biome: biome; isolation source: fecal sample | host: Bos grunniens | place: China: Xizang | collected 2019
AGCACGGCGCAAAGGTGGCCTTGGATCTTGCATCGTTCAACGTGGTGGAGGAGAATCGCGACTTTCTGCGCGACATCGTAGCCAAGCATGTTGACATACTCTTTGCCAACGAGGACGAGGCACACGCCTTTAGTGGCGAGAAAGAGCCGCAAAGAGCCCTCGACTACATAGCTCAGATGTGTGAGCTTGTGGTTGTGAAGATAGGCACACGTGGCGCTCTTATCAAGCGTGGCGAGGAGCAGGTGCACGTGGGCATCATGGCTGCCGCCAAGCGTGTAGATACAACAGGAGCGGGCGACTTCTACGCCGCAGGCTTCATGGCGGGACTATGCAAGGGTCTCACACTACGCCAGTGTGGCACGATTGGAGCCATCGCCGCAGGCAAGGTCATAGAGGTGGTGGGCACAACGCTTAGCCGCGAGGCATGGTCCGAAATTCATGACCTATGCCACAAGGTGCTAACCGAGCAGTATCTATTTTAGAGGGTAATGATGCAAAAAGGGGCAGAAAGAGTAAAGACCTTTAGGCACCTTTTCTACCCTTTGGACTCTTAGGACTCTTAGTCACTTTATAATCCTTTTCACCTTTTAACTTCCCCCTCTTAAACGTCTTCGTTGGTCGCTCAGGCTCCTCCGAGAAGAAGTAGCTCTTCTGGCGGCGCTTATCATCTTGTGAACGAGCAACATAGACCTGCTTACCATCGTAGGGATTTTCGCCCATATAGAACATCACCGACGAGAGGGTCATAGGCGTAGGCGTGAGGTCCTGCACCTGCTCGAGGTTGAAGTGCAGCTTGCCGAGCACCTTACCTGCCAAGGCACGCATATCACGCTCCTCGCAGCCAGGGTGCGACGATATAAAGTATGGAATAAGCTGATACTTCAAGCCCTCACGACGACAAATGGTGTTAAAGCGGCTATTTAGGCGCTCAAACATCTCGAACGAGGGCTTACGCATAAGCTTTAGGACATGCTCCTCGGTATGCTCGGGGGCAACCTTAAGGCGACCCGAGGTGTGATGCTTAACGACGGTCTCGAAGTATGGCGAATTGTCAAACAAGTCGTAGCGTATACCACTGCCGATAAAGGCTTTTTTGACGCCCTTAATCTCACGCACCTTACGGTATAGCTCCAACAGCGGAGTATGGTCGTTATTCATATTGGGGCATAGCTTGGGGTGTAGGCACGAGGGGCGCTTACACTTTTTGCACAGCTCCTCATTCTTACCACTCATGCGGTACATATTTGCCGAGGGAGCACCTACATCTGAGAGGTAGCCCTTGAAGTCGGGCATGAGCGTAACCTTTTTAATCTCCTCCAAAATCGAGCGCTCGGAGCGTGAGCTGATAAACTTGCCCTGATGTGCCGAGATGGTGCAGAAGGAGCAGCCACCGAAGCAACCACGGTGGATATTTACAGAGTGCTTAATCATCTCCCATGCGGGGATGTCGCCCTTACCCTTATATCGTGGGTGCGGCGCACGCTCATAGGGTAGGTCAAACGAGTAGTCGAGCTCCTCGGTGGTGAGCCTCTCGTACGGCGGCGTAATGACGACATAGCTATCACCCGCCCTCTCGATAAGTGTCGTCTGACACTCCATCATGTTGCTCAAGGTCTCTATATGGCAGAAGTTCTCGCCAAACTTACGCTTATCATCATTGCACTCCTCGAAGGAGTTGAGCACGATGGTCTTACCATTATATAGTCGCTCGGCATACTCTTTATCAGCCACAAAGCCCACCTGACGCAGACCACGCAAGAGCTTCATGTTAAAGCCATTGCGCATCGCCTTAGCCACCTCACGAATAACCTTATCGCCCATGCCATAGACAAGCAGGTCAGCACCTGAAGTGAGCAATATAGATTGTTGTAGCTTGTTGCTCCAATAGTCGTAGTGTGTCAAGCGGCGCAACGACGCCTCGATACCGCCCACAACAACAGGGGTATGAGGATATAACTTCTTGAGAATCTTGGTGTATGTATCTACCGTGCGGTCGGGTCTAAAGCCAGCCTTGCCACCAGGGGTATAGGCATCGTTCGAGCGCAGACGCAGGTTTGCCGTGTAGTGGTTGACCATAGAGTCCATAGCGCCTGCCGACACAGCGAAGAAGAGGCGTGGCTTACCCAACTTCTTGAAGTCACGCAGGTCGTCACGCCAGTTGGGCTGCGGCACGATAGCCACACGATAGCCTTCGGCCTCGAGGATGCGTCCTATGACAGCTGGGCCAAATGCTGGGTGGTCGATATAGGCATCACCCGAAAATATGATTACGTCGAGAGAGTCCCAGCCTCGAGCCTCAACCTCCTTTGTTGTTGTCGGCAAAAACATAACACTCTATTATTAAATGAGTAATGAGGAATTAGTAATGAGTAATAATACACTGATTATCAAACCCAACCACCACTAATTACTAATTACTCTCTACTAACTACTAATTAAACTTATATCTCGTCGAGGTCCAACCCCACAGAGTCGGTATATCCCTCCCACTTCTGCAATACGGCCTTGAAGTCGTCGGGGAGCTCCGACTCAAACTGGATATACTCGCCCGTTGTTGGGTGAACAAAACCCAAGGCACGGGCATGGAGCGACTGACGAGGAATGAGCTTAAAGCAGTTCTCTATAAACTGCTTATACTTCTGGAAGGTCGTACCCTTCAAGATGCGGTCGCCACCATAACGCTCGTCGTTGAACAAGGGGTGTCCCTGCCACGACATGTGGACACGTATCTGGTGCGTACGACCTGTCTCCAAGCGGCACTCCACCAACGTAACGTAGCCATAGCGGCGCAACACTTTGAAGTGTGTCACGGCATGCTTACCATCAGAGCCGTCGGCAAAGACATACATCTGCAAGCGCTCCTTGGGGCTACGGCCAATATTTCCGATGATAGTACCCTCATCCTCTGTAATATTGCCCCACACAAGGGCCACATAGCGACGATAGATGGTGTGGTCGAAAAACTGCTTGGCAAGGTGTGCATGTGCTCTCTCGTTCTTAGCCACGACCAACAATCCCGAGGTATCCTTGTCGATACGGTGTACAAGTCCCGCACGAGCGTTACCCTCCGAGAACATAGGCAAATCCTTGAGGTGGTACGACAAGGCGTGTACCAACGTGCCGCTATGGTTGCCCACGCCAGGGTGAACGACCATACCCGCAGCCTTGTTTACCACGATAATATCATCATCTTCGTATGTAATCTCGAGCGGAATATTCTCGGGCACAATCTCCTCCTTACGGCGGGGATAGGGCATCACAATAGATATCTGGTCGAGGGGCTTAATCTTGTAGCTCGACTTCTGGGGCTTGCCATTAACGAGGATGTTGCCACCATCGGCAGCCGTCTGTATGCGGTTGCGTGAGGTATTCTCAAGACGTATGGTCAGGTACTTGTCGAGGCGCATCATAGACTGCCCCTTATCCACCGTCACGGAGAAGTGCTCGTACATCTCGTCGCCCTCCTCAACAGAGTCGGAGGCTACAACATCGAGCTCATCATCTAAGAGCTCCTCGCCGAGGGTCTTTTCACTAAAATTATTCATTGACAACCGTTATTGCGTTACTCCTCGATAATATCGTCGTCCGACAAGGTAGTTGTAGCGTCCTGGTTCACAGCCTCGGCCTCCGAGCCAGGAGCATGTGTTGCACCATCAACAGCCTCTACACCTATAAGGCGCTCGGCAGCCTCAGCCTCACGTTGCGCCTCCTCCTCACGTGCCTTAGCTTCGGCCTCAGCCTCAGCCTGTGCCTCGAGGCGTGCCTCCTCCTCAGCCTCGGCCTCCAGCTGCTCGAGCTGCTGCTGGTAGTAGGCCGCATTCTTATTCGAAATCTTTGACAACGAGTCGATAAGCTTATCATCACACGTTAGGTACAACGACACCTTAGTGCCTCGCACAACACCCTTCTTTGCAGGCTGCGACTGCATATACACACGTGCCATACGTCGGCTTCTGAAGTCTGTCACCGACTTGTCGTAGACAACCTTGCTAACATTGAGGCCACTTGCCCACAAGGCACTCTTAGCCTGCTTAAGGCGCATGCCCATAAGGCGAGGCACAGCTGTATACTGCTTACCTGCACGATAGCCAACCGTGAGTGTCACACCCGAGCCATAAGCCATCTTTATGTCCGAGGTGCGTGTCACTGTACGACCACCGATAGACTGGTCAATAACCAACTCGGAGTGGTGGTATGGACGATACTTAAGCTCGGCAATCTGGAAACCATCACGTTCAAGCTGGTTGATAGCCTGCTTAATAGAGACGTGACCCACATAGGGAACCTTAACCTTACGACGTGCATAGGCATTTACCGTAAGATAGATCTTGCGGTCGGGCTTAACAGTAACCTCACGTACAGTAGAGGGTGCAGGCATCTGGTCTACGACCATACCTCCGTCGATGTCAGTTTCGTAGACCGAGTCGCGCACAACAATCTCAAGATCTAAATCCTCGGCGAGCTTGCGTGCCTCATCTAAGTTCAACTCAATAAAGTTGGGCACAACAATAGCCTTACCATGGCGTGTTCCGATCATAAGTCCAAAGTAGACCATTAGAATCACGGCTATACCAAAAACGCCAATAAACAGAATGTTGAAGAGCAGCATATAGCGCTGATATAGCGCCTTGAAGCCACTCTGCGCCTGAGGCATACTCTTAGACTTAGGTGTCGTCGACTCCCTCTTGTCCATCTTCGTTGTTTTCATCTCTATATCTCTCTTATTTTCATTAATTTGCATCGTTGTCGGAGTGGAATTAATAGCATCTACCACAACCACAGGCTCAGAAGCCACAGCCACGCCCGCATCTTTATGCTCGCTACGGTGCAGCTCACGGTAGTGAGTATCACGCTCAACAGCCACAAAGCCAGCATCGTGTACCAACGCCTCAAGCTCCGAAACACTCATCGTGGGACGTGCATCAGCACCCGCCATAGAGTATATCTTTGTCGAGTCGTCGATAGTGCCATCGATATCGTCTGCACCAAAGGCCAAGGCCATCTCCGTAACGCTCTTGCCATAGGCCACCCAGTAGGCCTTGATATGAGGAATATTATCGAGGAAGATACGGCTCATGGCAATAGTTCGCATATCCTCCTCCACCGAGCACTCGCCAATCTCCGACATGCGGTTGTTGCGACTGCGATACTTTAGCGGAATAAAGGCGTTGAAGCCTGGTGCCTCGTCCTGCAACCTGCGTAGGCGGTCGAGGTGGTCAACACGTTGTTCGATGCTCTCGACATGGCCATAGAGCATCGTACAATTTGTCGATATGCCCAACTTATGAGCCATGGCATGCACCTCCAACCACTCCTTAGAGGAGCACTTCTCGGGACATAGCTTGGCACGCAGCTCCTCGTCGAAAATCTCGGCACCGCCACCAGGAATACTCTCCATGCCCGCCTCGATAAGACGTCTCATACCTGTCTCGAGGTCAAGACCTGCGTTGCGAATCATATACAATATCTCGACTGCGGTATACGCCTTTATCGCCACCTCGGGCAACGCACGCTTCACACGACGTATCATCTCACAGTAGCTATCGAGCGTATGGTCGGGGTGTACACCACCTACTATATGCACCTCGGTGATGCCTGTGCCCTGCATCTTGCGTGCACGCTCCTCAACCTCGTCGAGGGTAAGACTCCAAGCGTCAGCATCGCCTAGGCGACGGCGGAACGAGCAGAACTCGCAATTGAAGATACAGATGTTCGAGGGCTCGATATGTATGTTACGGTTGTAGTATACCAACTCGCCACTTGCAGCTCGCTTACGGCTCACAGCAAGCTCACTTAGAAGCCACAATGGAGCATGACGCCACAGAGTGATAGCATCCTCCAACGTGAGGCGCTCGCCACGACGTACATAGTCGACAATATTTGAGATATTTTGCATTGCTATTTAGGGGCTTTAATGTAGACAAAAATTGCTATGAGGGCAAATATTATATTGGGCAGCCACACGCCCAACCATGGTATCATCGAGCCACTTGCCGCCACCTGCTCGAAGATTCGTCCAAGCATGATGTAGCTGAAGCACAACGTGATACCGAGTCCTATATGCACACCCATACCTCCTCGCACCTTACGTGATGAGAGCGACACTCCGATGAGCGTGAGGATAAACGTAGATATGGGATATGAGTAGCGGGCATGGCGCTCAACCTCTATGATAAAGACATCGTCGGAGCTCTTCTTGCGCTGCTGTGTGATATAGTCGTTAAGCTCACTGATGGTCATAGTCTTAACCAGCGACTTTGTTTCGCCCAACTCACGAGCATCGAGATTTACCAACGTGTCGAGGTTGCGGTGCAGCTCAAAGTCGTAGACATTATCTCCGATACGCTTATATGTCACATACTTAGGCGCTGTCCAGCGTCCCATCTCCTCATCGAACTTAGCACTCGAAGCCTCGAGTTTTGCCACAAGCTTCGAGTCCTCATACTTCTCCAAGGCAAAGAACGACACCGTCTCGCCACGAGGGGTATAGCCACGCACATAGGCAAACGTGCCATCTTCAATCTGGCGATAGGCATTTTCATCGTATAGCACACGCTGGCTGCTCTTGATATACTGGCTTTCAAACTGAATGATGTCACGCTGCGCCTGGGGTATGACCCATAGGCTGAGACCCATGTTTAGTGCTGCAATGATAAAAGCACCCATGAAGTATGGCCACATAAGGCGACGGAAGCTCACGCCACCCGACAATATGGCGACAATCTCGGTCTGCATCGCAAGCTTCGAGGTGAAGAATATTACCGCAATAAAGGTAAATAGCGAGGAGAACTGATTGATGAAGTAGGGAATGAAGTTTAGGTAGTAGTCGTTGACAACAGCACTCCACGGTGCTTTAAGCTCCGTAAAGTCATCAACCTTCTCTACATAATCGAAGACCACCACGATGATGATAATCATCAAAAGGCCAAAGAAGTATGTCCTCAGAAACTTTCCGAGGATATACCTATCGAGCGTACGGTAGCCTGGTATTGATGGCAATAGATTCAACCTCATATATCAACAAAGATTCCTCACTAAAAGTTATAGTCTGCGTGCAAGTTTTACAACCATCTGCTCCTTCCATGCCTTGAAGTCGCCTGCAATGATATGGCGACGAGCCTCACCCACTAACCATAGGTAGAATGCCGTATTATGCAACGAGGCAATCTGCGCAGCAAGCATCTCCTTGCAGACTACAAGGTGGTGCAAATAGGCCTTGGTATATACCTTGTCGACGAATGTCACGCCATTAGGGTCTATTGGCGAGAAGTCGTCCTCCCACTTCTTGTTACGAATGTTTATCACACCCTCCGAGGTAAATAACTGTCCATTACGGCCATTACGTGTAGGCATCACACAATCAAACATATCGACACCTCGGTCGATAGCCTCAAGAATGTTCACAGGCGTACCTACGCCCATCAAGTAGCGTGGCTTATCCTCTGGAAGCACCGCATTACACACCTCAATCATAGAGTACATAACGTCGGTAGGCTCACCTACTGCCAAGCCGCCAATAGCATAGCCATCAGCGTTGTACTGCAACACGTTACGTGCTGCACGCTCACGCAGGTCGGCATAGCCACAGCCCTGCACAATAGGGAATAGCGACTGGTAGTGACCCCACTTAGGTGCTGTCTGATGATAGCGGTTAAAGCAGCGGTCGAGCCAGCGCTCGGTAAGCGCTAACGACTTTGCAGCATAGTCGTGTGGAGCATCGCCAGGAGGACACTCGTCGAATGCCATCATGATATCTGCACCGATTGTGCGCTCGGTGTCGATGACGCTCTCAGGGGTAAAGACATGGCGAGAGCCGTCGATATGCGACTGGAAATGGCAGCCATCCTCCTTGAGCTTGCGACAAGCAGCCAGCGAGAAGACCTGAAAGCCTCCACTATCTGTGAGCATAGGCTTCTGCCACGACGAGAATTGGTGCACACCTCCCGCCTTCTCGATAATATCCATACCTGGACGAAGATAGAGGTGGTAGGTATTTGCCAAGATAATCTGCGCCTTAGCCTCGTGCTCGATGTCACGATGAAATATTCCCTTCATTGCCGCAGCAGTACCTATGGGCATGAATATAGGGGTCTCGATAGGGCCGTGGTCGGTCTGAATAAGACCAGCACGTGCCTTGCTATCTGAAGTGGTATATTGTAAAGTAAACTCCATACATGTATATATAACGCACAAAGATAGAAAAAATTCCACAATCTACAAAACCAAAATGACCTCTTATCTCATTTTTTCAAGACAAACGGACAACACTCAAAAAAGAGCAAAATGTTTAGGTTGTAAATTTGGGTGTTTACGATTTTTTAACTACATTTGCACGTTATATCATTTTAACTGAAGCTATGTACTTTTTCAGCAATATACTCGAGTCATACTCGTGGCAGGGAATAACCCTTGTAGCACTCCTTGTGGTGCTCTTCTTCGTACAGTTCTACTACTATGTAGTAAGCTATCGTCGCATACACCGTTTTCGTCTTGTGCATCGCAACGACAAGTTTTGCGAAAACCCATATATTTCGGTCATCGTGGCAGTGCGTGGCGAGGACGAGTATTTCTTAGGACATCAGCTCCACATGCTCCTTGCGCAGCAGTATGATGTCTACGAGGTTGTGGTGGTATACATCGGCCGAGATGTAGACTACTATGCCGAGCTTCAGCGCATACGTGACCAGCGCTCAAACATGAAGCTCACGAAGATGAGCGGCAATGGCCGTATCTACATCACCACAAAGCAGGCATACAACGTCGGCATCAAGTCGGCGCAGTACGACAACCTGCTATTCATAACCCCTGGCGCAATACCCGCAACACAGGAGTGGGTGGCATACATGGCTCACGCCTTTGAGCGTGGAACAGTTGTGGCGGGAGCTGTAGCACCTCGCTTCGAGGTCGACAACCTAAACACATTCCTTATGCGCATGGCGGAGTTTCACTACAATAGAAACCATACCGCCATGTCGGTAAACGACAGAATATATGTTGCACCACGCAGCAACTTCGGCTTCACACGCAAACTCTATGAGGCAACACGTGGCTTCAACCACCTCAACATGGATATTGGCGAGAACGACCTATACATTCAGTCGATAACCTCGCCACGTCGTAGCGCAGTGATGCTATCGCCCAAGTCATTAGTCTACGAAGATAGACCCTCGACATGGGGCGAGTGGCTCGATGTTGTGCGCTACAACCGCTCGACAACACCATACTACCCCTCGTTCATCGGCACATTTGGTCGCTGGGAGGCAGGTAGCCGCATGCTCTTCTTTGTGGTGGCGCTTGCCGCAATGATTATCCTACCCCTCGAGCTTAAGATTGCAGCCTTGGTCATTGCACTCTTGCGCTACATGATGGTGCTACTATCGACACGCAAGTCGGCAGATAAGTTTGGCGAGAAAAACATCTTACTAAAATATTGGTTATACGACCTTACTGGCCCAGTTATCGACTTTATAATTGGTCTTAAGCAGAGCAACAATAGCCCTAAGGCATGGATTTAGAGAGGTATATAATAGCATCTGATAGCGAGCTAATAAAGCTGGCTGCCGAGGGCGACGACCGAGCCTTCGAGCACCTCTTTATGCGCTATAACGAGGCTATACTCCACCTCTTCGAGCAGCGTCTTGGCAACAAAGATTTGGCCAACGACCTGCTGCAAGAGACCTTCATCAAGGTATACCTACATCTTGCCGACTACTCGGCAAACTTCACTTTCGGGCAGTGGGTATACACCATAGCTCGCAACACCCTCATAGATCATCTGCGTCGCCGTGCTGACGATGTGTCGATTGACGAGAAGTTTATAGCGCCCATGGCCACCACGCCCTCGCCCGAGGAGAGCGTGATAATAAACCAGCGCACAGCGCACTTTGAGGCCTCGCTCAACGAGATACCCGAGGACTATCGCCAGATTATCGAGATGCGCTTCTTGGACGAGTACACCTACGAGGAGATTGCCGAGAAGCTCGGCCGCCCGCTCAACACCATAAAGACACAGATACGTCGTGCCAAGGCTGCTGTATGCAAGATTATTTTAGACAAAGAGTAGTGAGTCAAAGAGTTAACATAGTATGAATAGTGAGATTATAACACGATATTTTCCTGAGCTGACTCCTCGACAGAGAGAGCAGTTTGAGGTTTTGGGAGCGCTTTATGAGGAGTGGAATGCTCGCATAAATGTCGTATCACGCAAAGATATGGAGCACCTCTACACTCGCCACATCCTTCACTCGTTGGCTATTGCCAAGGTGTGCGAGTTTGAGGCGGGAGCTACGGTCATAGATATTGGCTGTGGTGGAGGGTTTCCCTCTGTGCCATTGGCGATTATGTTCCCCGACGTAGAGTTTATAGGTGTTGACTCTATCGCCAAGAAGATACGTGTTGTCGAGGGCATCAAGCAAGGGGCAGACATCAAGAATTTGCAGGCCATAAACTCACGTGCCGAGCAGCTTGGCACCAAGGCTGACTATGTTGTCTCACGTGCCGTCACAGAGATGGCAAGATTCATGCCTTGGGCATGGGGTCTTTTACGCAAGGGTCAGCGAGGAACACTCCCCAATGGCATCCTCTACCTCAAGGGCGGAGAGCTTGCCGAGGAGCTTGCCGCAACACGTCGCAGGTGGGACATCTACGACATACGCACGATGTTCGACGATGAGTTTTTCGAGACCAAGAAGGTAGTTTACACGAAAAAAGATTAATAGTATGAGCCAATATCGCAAACTTACACTCGACGAGCGCTCGGCGCTTGAGCTAAGAGGTTGCTACGCCGAGAGCTGGGACAACGTATCTGTCGCCCCCGACTTTTCGACAGAGCAGCTGCAGAATGTACGCCTCGAAGGCAAGATACACATTGGCTCAGGCAGCTACATATCTTACTCGACGATAAGGAATTACACCATAGGCAACAACTGCCACATCGACTCGGTGCTACGCATGGAGTGTCGCCACTCGTCGCTCTTTGGCAATGGCGTGATGGTATCTACCGTAAACGAGAATGGAGGTCGTAGCATACCTATCTACAACGAGCTAACGTCGCAGATAGCCTACCTCATGGCTATGATGCGCAACAAGGTGGCTATGAGCGAGGAGCTTCAGCGCAAGGTGATGGTCGAAGCCGCAAAAAATCGCAGCGAGATAGGACGTGTGGGCGACAACGTAACAATCCTTGGTGTGAGGTTTATACGTGAGGTGAACATCGGCGATAACGTGAGCATCGAGGGTGCGTCGCACATCGAGAATGGAACAATCCTCGAGGGTTGTAAGATTGGCGTAGATGTTCGTGCCAAGGAGTTTATTGCCGACTGCCACTCGGTTATCGAGAGCGGAGCATGTGTCGAGCGCTGCTTCGTGGGCGAGAAGTCGCACCTGGCAAATGGTTTCACAGCTGCCGAGTCGCTCTTCTTTGCCAACTGCCACTGCGAGAATGGCGAGGCCGCAGCGATATATGCAGGTCCATTTACCGTGTCGCACCATAAGTCGTCGTTGCTCATTGCAGGTATCTTCTCGTTCTTCAATGCGGGTAGTGGCACTAACCAGTCGAACCACCTCTTCAAGAGTGGTGCTGTGCATCAGGCCGTACACCTCCGAGGCTCGAAGTTTGGTAGCAACGCCTATGTCATGTCGCCAGCTATCGAGGGTCCATATACCGTAATCCTCGGTCGCCATAAGCGCCACCACGACACTCAGGATATGCCCTACTCCTACCTTATCGAGGAGGAGGGATACTCATCACTCGTGCCCGCCATTGCCCTAACGAGCTACGGCACGGTACGTGATACCGAGAAGTGGAAGCAGCGAGATAAGCGAGTATACAAGCACGACAACATACACTTCGAGGAGCACAACCCCTATCTCACGGGCAAGATGCTGCGTGGCGTGGACATCCTCACACGTCTTCACGAGGACGACCCCGAGGCTAAGACCTATAACTACAACCGTACGATAATCAAGGTTGCTATGTTGCATCGAGGCATAAAGCTATATAACGGCGCTATTGCAGCATCGTTGGGCACCATGCTCAGTCGTGGCGACTTTAGCCGTGCCTCGGCCGAGAGCTGTGGCGAGTGGGTAGATATTGGTGGTCAGTATATGCCGTTCGAGCTTTTGGAGCGCATCATCGAGCGTGCCACAGACCCGACAACAACAATTGGCGATGTACGCAAGATGTTTGACGAGGCTATGGCAAGCTACGACGACATGGCAGCAGCATACGCCTGCAACCTCCTGGGTAACATCCTCGGACATACGCCCTCGAGCGAGGAGATTGAGGAGACCATAGCCACCTCTGAGAGGATCATGGCACGCATGCGTGAGAAGACCGAGGCCGACCGCCAGCGAGATACGGGCAGTGGCATGATGATAGGCTACGGCTACGACTTTAGAGATATCGACGAGCAGCTTGCCGACTTTACGAATACACGATAACGCAAAAACCAAAACACAAACATACTAATACAGACAAAACTATGGAAAAGGTAAAAGTTTTAATCATCGGTAGCGGCCCTGCAGGTTTCACCGCTGCTATCTACACATCACGTGCTAACCTCTCACCAGTATTGTACGAGGGTATCGAGCCAGGTGGTCAGCTCACAACAACCACCGAGATTGAGAACTTCCCAGGCTACCCAGAGGGTATCACAGGTACTCTCATGATGGAGGACCTTAAGAAGCAGGCTATGCGCTTTGGTGCTGACGTACGTCGTGGTATCATCACCGACATCGACCTCTCTAAGCGTCCTTTCAAGGCTATCGTAGACCACGAGCACGAGATTGAGGCTGACGCTGTTATCGTATCTACAGGTGCTTCGGCTAAGTACCTCGGCTTGGAGTCTGAGCAGAAGTATCGTGGTATGGGCGTATCGGCATGTGCTACATGTGACGGTTTCTTCTACCGCAAGAAGGACGTAGCAGTAGTAGGTGGTGGTGACACTGCTTGCGAGGAGGCTACCTACCTTGCTTCAATCTGCCGTAAGGTATACCTCATCGTTCGTAAGAACTTCTTGCGTGCATCAAAGGCTATGCAGGAGCGTGTGTTCAACACCCCTAACATCGAGGTATTGTTCGAGCACAACACCGCTGAGGTATTGGGCGACGAGGAGGGCGTAACAGGCGTACGTGTGGTGAGCACCTCAGGCGAGGAGCGCACACTCGACATCATGGGCTTCTTCCTTGCTATTGGTCACCACCCAAATGTAGAGGTATTCAAGGGCCAGTTGGAGCTCGACGAGCAGGGTTATATCAAGGTCGTTCCAGGCACATCTAAGACATCTGTTGAGGGTGTATTTGCTGCGGGCGACGTTAAGGATCCTCACTATCGTCAGGCTATCACTGCTGCAGGCTCAGGCTGTATCGCAGCTCTCGACTGCGAGCGTTGGTTGCTTGCTCAGTAATCTATATCAGTGGCATTTACAATTACTATACTCGGTAATTCATCTGCCAAACCGACACCTAACGCCCACCCATCGGCACAGGTAGTAAACCTCAACGAGCAATACTACCTCATAGATGCTGGCGAGGGTGTACAACAGCAGCTCATAAGGCGTGGCATAAATCCGCTACGCCTTAGAGCTGTTTTTATCTCGCACCTACACGGCGACCACTGCTTCGGGCTCTTTCCGCTTATCGCAACCCTTGGTCTCGAGGGCAAGCGCACGCCGCTGGATATCTATGCTCCAGCACCCATGGGCGAGATTTTAGAGTATCATCGCCGCTACTTTTTGGAGGATCTACCCTACGAAGTTAAGTGGCACGAGGTGCGTACCACAGAGCACCAGATAATCATGGAAAACAGCACCTTAGAGGTGTGGAGTATTCCCCTTAGACATCGTGTACCCACGGCAGGCTTTCACTTCAAGGAGAAGCAGCCAGGGCTAAATGTCGAGAAGTATAAAATCGAAAAATACGGGCTCTCGATAGCCGAGATTGTTGCTGCCAAGCGTGGCGAAGACATCGTGCGTGATGGCGAGCGCATAGCTAACGAGGAGCTAACATATATCCCCTATAAGGCACGCTCGTACGCCTATCTTTCGGACACAAACTACTCGGCACGTGCCGCCGAGAGAGTTAAGGGCGTCGACATACTATATCACGAGACAACCTACTCTGAGCGTGACGAAATGATTGCCAAGGGACGTGGTCACTCAACAACACACGACGCAGCCAAGGTAGCCGTAAAAGCTGAGGCTAAGCGTCTTATTATTGGCCACTTCTCGTCACGCTACAAAGACCTACAACAGCTCTGCGACGAGTGTCGTGAGATATTTCCTGAGACATATATTGCCACCGAAGGCACAACATTTACCATTGAGGAGAAGAGATGACAAAGGCCGAAATTCAGTTTGTACGTTCACTTGCAGATAAGCGCACACGTGATGCCGAGCACCTATTTGTTGCCGAGGGCTTCAAACTCGTTGACGAGATTCGCCACTCGGAGCTTCGCATACGCAATATCTACACCACCCGTGACGATATCTCGGGACTTGATGTTGTGCGCATCGAGAAGCGAGAGATGGAGCGTATATCGCAGCTAAATACCGCCTCTGATATCCTTGCCGTTGTTGAGCAGCCACGCTACAAGCTTGCTCTTGACAGCCTTAAAGGAGAGCTCACTCTTGCCCTTGATGGTGTGCAAAATCCTGGTAATATGGGTACAATCATTCGCCTTGCCGACTGGTTTGGTGTGAAAAGAGTCATCTGCTCGAGAGAGTGCGCCGATCTGTACAACCCGAAGGTTGTGCAGGCGACAATGGGAGCACTACTGCGTGTAAAAGTTCACTATATAGACAACCTCAGCGCACTTCTTAGCGAGGCTCGCACCGAGGGTCTTGCAATCTACGGAACACTCCTCGATGGCAATAACATCTATCACGAGAAGCTCTCATCGGAGGGCATTATCGTTATGGGCAACGAGGGACGAGGTCTTAGCGAGGAGTGTCGTAATACCCTGAGTCACAAGCTATTTATTCCGCCATACCCTGCCGATGCACCCACCTCAGAGTCGCTAAACGTCGCTATGGCAACGGGCATCATACTTGCGGAGTTTAGGCGCAAATAAAAAGGGTAAAAAGGGCAAAAAGTGTGGAATTTATTAATTAGTAATTAGTAGAGAGTAATGAGTAATCATTAGCAACAAAAAAAATTACTCATTACTAATTCCTCTTTACTCTTTGCTAATTACTCATTGCTCATTTATTTAGTGCGCTAAATTTGCATTTTTGCATAACTTTTTCTATATTTGTACTTTAATAGCATAAATAGATATGAGCAACAAGCTAAAAATAGGTATTACTCAGGGTGACACAAACGGAATCGGCTGGGAGATAATCCTTAAGTCGATGGCTGGTGGCCACCTCGCTGAGCTATTTACCCCCGTGATATATGGTTCACACAACGCTGCACAGTACTACCTCAAGGGCCTAAACCTCGAGGAGCCACTGCACTTCAACATCGTTGATGGCGCAGAACACGCTTCTGTAGGCAAGGTTAACCTCGTGGAGTGTGGCGACAAGAATCTTCGAGTGACAGCCGGCAAGCCATCAAAGGCTGGTGGCGAGGCTGCAGCAGCGGCACTACGCCGAGCTATCGACGAGCTAAAAAAGGGCAAGATTGATGCTTTGGTAACAGCTCCTATCGACAAGGAGATGATTCAGAGCGAGGAGTTTCAATATACTGGTCACACCGAGTTTTTGGCTAAGGAGCTTGGTGGCGAGCCTATGATGATTATGGTATCGGAGCTTATGCGTGTGGGTTTGGCAACAATCCACGTTCCCGTAGCCGAGATAGCATCGAAGCTCTCGAAGGAGCTTATCGTAGAGCGCATCAAGCAGCTCAACGCCTCAATGCGTGAGGACTTTGGCGTAGTACGCCCTAAGGTGGCAGTATTGGCACTCAATCCACATGCTGGCGACGGCGGTCTGCTTGGTAGCGAGGAGCAGGAGATAATAAAGCCAGCCATTGTCGAGGCCTATGAGGAGGGCATCTTGGCATTTGGTCCTTTTGCCTCTGACGGATTCTTCGCATCGGGTCAGTATAAGAAGTACGACGCTGTGTTGGCAATGTACCACGATCAGGGCTTGGCACCATTCAAGACTTTGACCCCCGATGGCGTGAACTTCACAGCATCACTGGCTAAGGTGCGCACATCGCCCGACCATGGCGTAGCCTACGACATTGCGGGCAAGGGTATTGCCGACGACCAGGCTATGCGCAACGCAATATATGAGGCGTGCGACATCGTGCGTCGTCGCAGTGAGTGGCAGGAATGGAACAAAAATCCTTTGGAGCACTTCGAGAGAGAGAAGGGTCGTGATGTATCTATCAAAGACCTACCTGAACAGGAGATTAACGACTAATAGGTGTTATGAATACTAAGACAAATATTTGGTTAGGAGTAATCCTTACGGCAGTGGTACTCGGTCTTTCGGTTGTATATCTTCTTGAGATGTGGATGCCACAGAATGCACTAAACTGGGTAGTATATGTTGCCGTAGCACTTATCGCCATTCGCTCGGTGGTGCGCATTGCTGGATTGGCTAAGCAGGCGGGCGAGAAGAGTGAAGAGAACAACAAATAGTAAACACGGAGTGCAGCTGAGTAGTAATCCGTCTCGTTATTGTGGAGCTACGAAGGCACTCGAAATAATAACTTATAAAAACAACGAAAATCATGGTTAAAGTAACCTTTCCCGATGGCTCAGTA
>JAEIGA010007391.1_pt1 | contig 16711 bp, 13 predicted proteins | sample 9270691 | NCBI WGS metagenome assembly JAEIGA01 (sample SAMN17057246, study PRJNA624740) | gut metagenome | biome: biome; isolation source: fecal sample | host: Bos grunniens | place: China: Xizang | collected 2019
GGAAAAATCAGCCTCCCCGTTACGATCGAGCCTTGCTCCTTCAATGCGGCGGAACGAGGGTTTAAGTCCGAGCATTTCGTTGCCAAAACGCCACCCCTTCCATTCGGCAGGCGCAAACGGCACATCTTCAAAAACAACCGCCCCCTCGCAGCGAAGATTATAAGCGGCTCCGCCGAATAGATGTTCACCATAAACCGTGAACCCAAACGCCGGGAGTTTAAGCGATTCGTCCACATCTACTTTAACGCGAATCTGCGGAGGCGCGAATTCCTCGATCTTTATCTGCTTCTCGCCGAAAACTTTTTCTTTATCTTTATCGGTTGCGCCCGGAAGAACCGCTTTGATCGTCCAAGAGCCGCTCGGGAGATCCGCAGGGACGGAAAATTTCTCACACCTCACAGTTCCGTTTCCATCTGTCATTACACGCTCGCGAGCGCGGACATCGCCACTTGGCGAAACGAGCTGCAATTCAACGGGAAACGGAGTCGGCGCCGTGCGCAAACCATTACGGAAAATGGCGTGAACAAAAATTTTCTCATCGTGCCTGTAAATGCCGCGCTCCGTCCAGAGAAACGCGGCGCACTCGTCCTTGGCAAGATAGTCTCTGCGCTTGCCGTCTTGAAACGTCTCGTCGACAATCATCGACTCACGAAGCGCCATAAACGTCATATCAACGCTCTTAGGCGCAACGGCGACGAGAGCGAACATCTCACCCTTATCGACACGCTTAAGCTCGCACCAGCCATTCGCATCAGTCACTCCTTCCATAATTTTTATTCTGGCAGACGAATAAACGGTTATTTCCGTATCAGCGACAGGCTTTCCTGTCGTAAGAGAAGTCACCCAAACACCTAAGCCGTCCTTACCCCAGCGGCGGACGCTCAGACCTAAATCGGAGACGCAGACGAGACGATAACGATTTGGATTAGGGCCCTCCCACGTATAATAAGCGCATCCACTAATCGGATAGTCCCTCATAAAGGTATCAACGAGATAAATTCCATTGCGGGGTTTACCGTCGTTCAATGAAACGGGGAAAGTGATTTTCTCTTTTTTATTGGCTTGATTGATGCAAGGTACGATTTTCCGCTCAACGTCTCCCGCAAGCTCTGCAGTCTCTTCATCGTCAGCGTTTCCGCGCCACGAATAACGGGAATAAACATTCTCCTCACGCGCAAGCAGCTGCACGACATTATGCGGCTCCACACGGCGAACGCCGACGGATATGTTGGTCGCATTCATAGTTTCCAAAGCGATTGCACCGAGCCCTCCCGGCGGCAGATAGCGCCCTGAGTCCGCAAACTTAACATAAGGCTCTTTATCCTTGCGGCGAAATGTATAAACAAAATCTTCTTTGAGCGAACCTTTCGCATCTGGATTTACGCTTTTACCATACAACGGGAAACCTTTCAAAACACGAAGCGTCACATTTGTGCGATAGGCGAATTCTCCTCGAATACGTAGCGTCGGACTTGTGGCATAGGGAGTATATCTAAATGTCAGCCTACCTTCGCACAAAGGCTCAACTTTGACATAACTCCTGACGACATCCATATCTGGACGCTCGGAAAGAGTAAGTACAATCTCATCATCGCCTTCATACTCGACATCGACGACTTTCATCTCCGGAGGAGACTTTTCGTCATTCTGAGAATCTCCGTCCGCCTCCATTTCCTCTGTCGATCCATCTGCCATCTGGGCGGATGACACCGCCTTTTTGACCACATTTGTCTTGGCAAAGAGCTCTTTCGGCGAAAGATTCGCCAGAACATCCGAACCATGCTTACAGTCGAATTCCGCAACCTTGTGACACACCACCCCAAGCACAGTCCCAAGCGCAACCGTGGCGACAGCCAACAACGCGACAGATGAAACCGCAACCGCTTTTTTCACTTTCATTTATTTCTGTTCCTCTCTTTTAAGCTTTTCTTTTAAAACTTCGAAATCTACCTTTGACGTATCTCCTGCGGCATTTACCGCAACAACCGTGTGGCGGCCCTGCACCATATCATAAATAAACGGTTTCAATCCCTCCGTCTTACAACACTCGACTCCATCAACGAACCACCAGAGGCGTTCGTCGTCCTTTACATTTACAACGCGAAATACGATGCGTTCAGGAAGAGCGCCGTCGATAAACTGAAATTTAGTGCCGTCCTCGGGAGATATAATCTTAAAGGCGGTGCTTTCACCGTCATCAAGCGCAATCATCCGTCCGTCAGCCCCGCGTCTATGCACGCTGCACGGACGCGGCGAACTTACGCCTGAAATAAAATCGCCTTTTTCTCTTTTGGGACAGTCTTGCGAGGCGATATTGCCCGTAAGCGAGCAAACGTCTTTTTGAATAACCGTCTGCGGCTTCACATACCACGGACCGTCATTCTGCGGATAGAGCTGACGCGCGATCTTCCAGCTGACCGGGGCGGCCGCTTTCGCTCCGACAAGCGTTTTGTCGCCGAATCCGCCTCGCTTGTGGCCGCACCATACGCCGATTACATACTCCGGATTCCACGCGATCGTCCATGCGTCGCGATAGGCGCTGGATGTTCCTGTCTTCCACGCAAAACGCGATGTGACGACATCCGCAATATGCCCAAGCGCGGCGCTCGAGCGCTCCTGGCCGGAAAGAATCTCAGAGACGAGATAGCTTGATTCGCGCGAAAAAATCCCACCGCCGCCACAGGCGAGTTTCCGGTAGGCCGCCGCCAACTCGACGAGCGTCACCTCAACATTCCCTATGGCGATTCCAAGCCCGGAATCGGCATCATCGGCATTGAGATTCCTTAGCCCCGTTTCACGCAACTTATCCGCAAAGCGCTCTACTCCGAGTTTGCTTACGAGACGGACGAAGGGAATATTAAGAGAAAGAACAAGCGAATCAGAAAGTGTGACGCGTCCGCGGTAGGCTGAATCGAAGTTCGCCGGACGGTAGCCTTTTACCGACATGGGCGTATCCTTAAGTCTGGTACATGGCGTCGCCAACCCCTTATCCATCGCCAGCGCGGCGACGAAAGGCTTGAGCGTGGAGCCTGCCGGGCGCGGAGCGAGAGCTGTATTCACCTGGCCGTCCGCGTCTGAGAAGTAGTCGCCGCTGCAGTGAAGCGCGACCACTTCACCCGATAAAACTTTCATCACAACAGCCGCGGCAGAATAACCGCCGTCTTTCGCGGCGGCATCTACTGCGGCGCACACGATTGACTGTATATCCTCATCGAGCGATGTATTTATTATCCCGCTTTTCTTCTGAAGAGCGCGATCCTTACCGATGCTTGCCAGAATGTAATCGCAGAAGTAGGGGTGTTTGAATGGACGCGGCGAGCGGCAGACGACCGGGCGCACACTGCGCGCTGCCTGGCGCTGCTCTTCGCTAATGTAGCCGAGCTTTTCCATCCTCCTTAACACATAATCGCGCCTGTGAAATGCCCGTTCGTAATTCTTGTCGGGACGAAAACGCGAAGGAGCCTGAACCATACCCGCAAGCATCGCCGCCTCTCCTATGCCTAGATCTTTAGGGCCTTTGCCGAACCAACCGCGCGAGGCCGCCTCAATGCCGACAAAGTTCGATCCGTAGGGGGCGCGGTTGAGATATTGCGAAAGAATCCAGATTTTAGATTTTCGCCGCTCCATCTTCACCGCCATGACAGCCTCCTTCCACTTCCACCACATCGTTTTGGGATGCGGCTTTATCAGGCGCACAGCCTGCATGGTAATTGTAGAAGCTCCCGATATCCTTCTGCGGTAAAAAACATTCTGAAACACGGCACGCACGATACTCAGCGGCCTTACTCCGCCATGCGACCAGAACTCGCCGTCTTCCGAGGCGACAAGGGCTTTTACGATCCAGTCATCCTCATGAGCGATATAATAAGACCGACAATCAACATCCCCCTCGCCAAGGCTGACGCGCATCACCTCGCCGGCGGCATCGCGCAAAATTAGTCCTCCGGCATAATTCTCCGTGCCTTCGTCCGTCCAGGCGATGAAGGCAAACGACAGCGCAACAAACCCCGTTGCCACAACGAGTGCCGCAAACAGCGTGATTTTCAAGATTTTTTTGCATTCCATACTTTTCTACACTATATTCGCCGCACAAGACAACATCTTACAAAAAAAATGATATACTAATCTGTATGCAAGCAATTCATACATCCGTCACACTCCTAAACGCGATTGCGAACAACACCGAAACTGTACGATGGACGGAATTTTTCACTAAATACGAGCCTATGATGCGAGCATTTCTCTCCTCGCATTTTCCATCGCTTGATCATGATGACATTATTCAGGAATCCATGAAGGCGCTCATCAAGCAACTCCCAGGATACATCTACACACCGGACCGTAACGGACACTTCAAGGCATATCTGACAGGAATCATCAAATATAAGGCGCTCGACCAGCTCAGGAAATTAAAGCGTATTAAAGACCTTAAGAATAGATGCGCGGACGATAGCGCTACAGCCACCGCCTGCGACATCTCCGAGAAGGAAGAAACCGAGTGGAGAATGCAGACTATGGAAGCAGCGATCGAACAACTCCTCGCTGACACGTCCATCAACCCACGCAATCGCGAAATATTCCGTCACGTCGCATTGATGCACGAATCGCCAGAGTCGGTAGCGGCGATGTTCGGCGTCACCCGCGGCTATGTGGACGTAATCAAAAAAAGAATGATTACGCTACTCTCTGCTATGGTCAATAAAATGACGAGCCTAAGTTAGCGGGTTCTCAAAAGCATCTGCGCTCGCTTATTGCCTAATCGCGCAGCCCGGTACAACCACGTCTCGGCGCGTTCAATATTTTTCTCAACGCCGATGCCGTCAAGATAGCACTCAGCCACCATTGTCTGGGACGGGTGATGCCCGCGCTCAGCAGCTTTCAACGCCCAATTAAATCCGGCAAGCACATCCTTTTCAACACCAAAGCCGTGCAGATAACTGTAGGCAAGACCATTCATTGCGCTAAGATCGCCCGCCTCCGCCGCCTTTGTAAACCAGTCCGCCGCCATGGAATGATCTTTTGCGCATCCCCATCCGCGGAACAAGCAAAGACCGAGCGACGCCTGCGCGGAAGGATCGCCCGCCTCCGCCGCCTTCGCATACCATTTCACCGCCTCTTGACGATCCTCAGTCACGCCACGCCCGTAAAAATAAGCCTCGGCAAGCGCTATCTCCGCTTCCACATTGCCCTTTTCCGCCAACGGCTTGATGCGATTGAAATAATCGACATCATTTTCGTTTTCCTTCTGCGAAATCACCCCCAACACCTTTTCGGGAGGATTTAAAAGCGGCCTGAGATAATCAGCAAGCGGCGGCTTCCAAACAGGGTACAGACCCGCAGTTATTACAATGGCGGCTATGACGGCTGAAAAAATGATTGTGGAGCGATAGCGATGGCGAATAGATGAAGCGAAGGCTTTTGCCGAGGGGAATCTGTCGGATGGCGCATCGCGCGTCGCCCGACGAAATGTCATACGCAGATTTCGCGGCACTCTGCCATTGCAATAGAATTTCAAAAGCTTGCCGAGGGCAAAGATATCGCTTTGAATACTGTACTCGCCTTTAAGAAGCTGTTCCGGAGCCGCATAATCAAGCGTTCCTACGCCCACCGGACGCCCGTCAACTATCGATATGGCTCTACATTGATGGACAATTATCCCCGAGCCGCCTATGCCGCATTTCTTGATAAGGCCAAGATCGATGATTACGACCTCCCCGTTCCTGCGACGCATGATATTGCCGGGCTTCAGATCTCGATGAATATAACCGGCGCAATGCAGAGAATGAACAGCAAGAGCGACCTTCATCATCCATTTAGCCGCCGCGCGAGAACAATCGAAAATTTCGACAGGCTCAAGATACTCCATCACATAATAGAGCGAACCGCCGTATTCTCCCGAATCTAAGAATCTCGGCAAAGACGCAAGCGCCAGACACCGCATCGCATCAGCCTCGTCGATAAACCGCTGTTTAAGCCCACGAGACTCATCAATGAGAAGTTTAAGGGCCCCTTCGCACCTCATGCGTATGTTCGTGACGCGATAGACCTCGGCCGTGAGTCCCGCACCGATAAAAACCTCGACCCTCCATTCGCCGACTACAGTACCCGGTCTAAGCGTCCCTGCATTATCAGGCGCTCCCATAGGGCGTTTTTCAAGCCACCGCTCCAGTAAACCTATACCTCCATCCATTGCCCATATTATACCAAATCCCTTCAACAAATTGACACTTGACCGCAATTTTCGCCACGCCCGTTGTACGCAATCCGCCAGTCGCACTTCATTTCAATGACATGAAGAAATGCGGTATGAAAAACTGCTTGCCTTGCGGCGTCGCTCCATCCCCTATCGGTGAAAGCATTGGGCGCATCAGTGTAATGCACTGATACATCACAACCACCAGAATGGTAAGCCATGTTAGGTATTATCTGTTTAAAAAGGGACTCAAGAACATTGCTCTCGAGCGCATCCTCGCGAAGAAACTCAACCTTAATATTCGGACTTCCGACCAGCGGGCGCATCATCCAGCCGATCTGCGATCCGACCACCGCGAACGCCGTCAGCCAGCATATCAGCAGAAAGCGCAAATTACCGCCCGTCGAACTGTGGGATTTAAGTTCTTTGTAAAGACGGATATTCCCGACCACACCCGCTCCGGACATCACCGCAAGATGCATAAGCATCAGGCAGGAGTGGGCAAAGCGCATTTCATTCCTTGTACCTGTATCCGGCGCACCAGAAACAACAAAAAACAGCACCACCGGCACAAGCGCCAGCAAAATCTTTGACGCAACCGCCATCGCGTCGAACATGTGCGTAAACACCTCGCGATAGCGCATATCGAACCCGGCGACAAGCGCCGCCAGCCAGCTGAAGCCGCTCACGACAGCCGTTGTCGCGACGAACACGATCGGCAGCTTCATCGCAATGAACACGGCCATCTCAGGCGAGCGCCACCAACCGAGCGCCAGCCCGTAGGCAAACGTACCGATTACTATTATAGCTGCATTTCTCACTCAACCATCCTCTCGAACTTATGCGAAATATTCGTTTCCTTTCTACTCCATACTCGCAGCCAATCGCAAAATCTTACATAACAAATCACACCCGCCATTACTCTTCAAGAATTTTCCGCATAAGATTCTCATTTTAGAAAAACATACTCAAAACCGATAGCCTTACTTTTTTGCCAACACGGACTTAACTCCCGCTTACCACCGCATTTTGCAAAATGCGGTGGTAACTTTTCCGCTCAGAGGCAAATCTTACATAACAAACTCAAGTTGCGAACCGCAAGACCTTAATCCGCCGTCTCTTCCAGTGTTTTCAATTTCCCTTTCTTAACAATCTTCCCATCGGGAGTAATCCACACATCATACCACCTCGCGCCGAGAGGTTCGCCATTTTTATCTGAAAGGTAAGTTTTTTTGTTTTTAATTAAAAAAGTTCCGTCTGACTGTTCTAACAATGCACATCCATCCATAAAAACCCGAAGACTGCGGTCATTAATATCATAAGCGCACGCAACCGTCCAAAAAGCTATGCCCGTATCGCAAATCAGCAGGATGTACTTTTTATCGGAAGTAAATTCAGCGTCTACAATATTCAAGCATTTTTTTATATCAGACGCCTGCGATGAACACCACTCTTCCATTCCACCTGCCTTACGCCAGTCAGAACCTGTCGTCAGCAATATGCGCCATTCATCAGTACCATCCTTTCTTCGCCGACGAAAAAACAGAGTATTACGAAAATCGCCCTCACGCCCCGCCTTGTTATGGGCCACATCAGCCGCCGTATCGCCGACAAAAAGGGCTTGATCGCCATATTCGTTGAGCAGTCTGGCGTCCATAGGTTCCTCTTGACATACTGGCCAGAGCAACGCGAGCTGTTCAGACGAAAATTGAGGCTTCACTTCTGGAACGATAATCGTCTGTCCTGTTTTTATTAAACTCCAGCAAGTCAGCTTGTTGTTAAGTGCGCAAAGATGCGCATAACTCGTTTTATATTTTCGAGCAATTCCCAATAGCGTATCCCCAGATCTTACAATGTATTCCAAAGAATTTGTCTTGGCACTCGCAAAAGCAACATTGGCGAAACAAAACAATATGATAAACAAACCTCTCATATAACCAACTCCTTTCGTCTCAAAGCTAAATTTAAAGCAAACATTCGCTTAACAGCTTGCTCTTGCGGTTTTGCCACTCGAAGCGCGCCCCCACGATATCGCCCACAAGCGCACCGATCATGGTATTCTTGCCGTTTTCATCCGTCTTAACTTCCATTTCAACACTCCTTTCCATCTAATACTCGCCGTAGATGACGGAATCTTACAGATTCATTCAAATAGAATATCACCCTATAGAAAGTTAATTTGCACCAAATATTAACGATCTCAATGCCAATAAAAATTTTGAGAATCTTTCGGCATGATTTTAGTTCTCCTACCAGTTCTTTTTCTTATTTCTTTGCCCAGGGAACAATCAACATCTTCCGATCACTACAATTTATCATACCCATCATTATTAAATCGGTGTCGACAATTCAATTTTTTACTAATATTACCATCATAGTACATTTTGCTTGAATGCACTCTCTTCACTAAATCATGCCTTATCGCGGACAATATCATTCTACCTTTTCGCCATTCATTTCTGGGTTCCCATTTAATTTCTATCGTAAGATCGCCTTGCTTGAATATACGAATTTTATCGCCACATAATAAATCATAATTCGCCGTCACATACCCATACTTTCGTTCTAAAACTCTTACTGAGTCCGAAAATTCCGCTTCTTCTTGCTCCTTCAACCAAAAATCAGGAAATTCACACAAAAAACTAACCTTGCAAACTTTCCGTGTTTCAATATCCGCAAATACCTGACCTTTCTTAAAATATCTAAAAGGTTGCGCACTTTCAAAATCCCCCGACAAATAAAACACCTTAAATCGCCTCGCACCAACATTAATAAACCCTTTGGGGGTATAAGTCTCATTAATTGTCGTGGAATAAATATCTATTGACTTATCAAATTCAATGCCACAAAATGACAACGCCTTCAAAAGATGTTGCTCATTTCTCTTTGCGTCATCATCTCCCTGTTCAGCCGCCTTACGATACCAAGCTACCGCCTTGACAAGATTCTTCTCAACGCCGTTACCATGCTCATAACAATCGCCAAGATTCTTCTGCGCAACCGCAAGCCCTTGCTCCGCCGCTTTGCGATACCATTCAACCGCCTGCACTTCGTCCTTCTCAACTCCGTCACCATCCGCATACATCACACCAAGAATACACTGTGCCCACTCATTCCCCTGCTCAGCTGCCCTGCGATACCAGGCTACAGCCTTGACAAGATTCTTCTCAACGCCATTACCATGCACATAACAATCGCCAAGATTCGTCTGCGCCCACTCATTCCCTTGCTCTGCCGCCTTGCGATACCACGCCACCGCCTCGGCTTCATCCTTCTCGACTCCGCATCCACTCTCATACATCCAACCAAGATTATTCTGCGCTCTCGCATTCCCCTGCTCCGCCGCCCTGCGATACCAAGCTACCGCCTGAACCTCATCCTTCTCCACACCGCGGCCATTACCATACATCACACCAAGATTACGCTGCGCCACAGCATACCCCTGCTCTGCCGCCTTGCGATACCATTCAACCGCCTGAACCTCGTCCTTCTCGACGACGCAGCCATTCGCATACATCACACCAAGATTCTTCTGCGCGATAGCATTCCCTTGCTCCGCCGCTTTGCGATACCAAGCTACCGCCTGAACCTCGTCCTTCTCTACTCCGCAGCCATTCATATACATCACACCAAGATTATTCTGCGCACTCGCATTCCCCTGCTCCACCGCCTTGCGATACCAAGCTACCGCCTGCGCTTCATCCTTCTCGACTCCGCGACCATTAACATACATCCAACCAAGATTACTCTGTGCGCTCGCAAACCCCTGCTCCGCCGCCCTGCGATACCAAGCTACCGCCTGCGCTTCATCCTTCTCGACTCCGCGACCATTAGCATACATCCGACCAAGATTATTCTGTGCACTCGCATTCCCCTGCTCCGCCGCCTTGCGATACCACGCCACCGCCTCGGCTTCATCCTTCTCGACACACAACCCATCACCATAAATTCTGCCTAGACTAGCTTGCGCTTCCACATCTCCATTAGCAGCGGCACTACTAACTTCATCCAAACAGCATCCAATCATGTCCAAGGCTTGAGAAACATCCTTCGCAACACCAAGCCCATCATACAAACAAAATGCCCGTAAGCAAATGACATTTACATCCTTAGATTCTGCTGACGCAATCATGAATTCTTGCCGATTACCCGCAAAAAGTGCATATAATTCTTTTAAATGCTTATCCATAACATCGCCTCTATATGTTTTTTTCTTTCCAATCTTCCCCATCCCATGTATATTCTCTCTCTTTACCACATACATCTCCGTACTTAAAGAATTTCATAACTAAACCATTCTTTTTCAGCGTAATACTGATCCCAAGCTCATATTTTCTAACTTGTTTCTCGTCATCCACTTTTACAGTTATTGCTTTGAGCTTTTCATAATCCCAATCGATCTCTTTCGTACGCCCTTCTAACTTAAATTCAATAGCTAGTAGATTTTGTTCCTGGCTTTTTCTTTTATGGACAACAAAATCAATTCTCATGTGTTGCTTGCCACCTTTATTTGAAGGTGCAGGTTTTGCACATAGCTCTTCACCCATTTTACTATATTCCATATCTACGCTAACATCCGGAAAATTAGACTTAAAATAATCATCGTATTCATTTCTGAAATATCGATAGAATGCGCCGACTATAGACAGTTCGTGGCATTTTTCCTCCACTAAAAATAGTCATTGCGATAAATCTCGCGAAGCGCACAAAGCACTTTAACAATCATATTCTCATCATCTATATTCATATCAACGCCTCTATTTTGGACGAACAAATCCCTGTATAAAGATCTTCAAAAGCATACCGACCAGGCATAACAATTGACCCAAAATAAGTCTTATACTTAGAATCAGCCTTCGTTATCTCTTCGACAAGAATACACTTAAATTTCTGCGCTTCGGTCATACATCCCCCTGTTGTCCCGACTAACATAGGCACCGCTCCAAATCTACTCGTAATCTCTTTTTTACAAACCGACAAAAGAGGATGCCCAATATGTTCGTCATTCTGATTGAATTCAAGTTGTCGATCCTTAATTAAATCATTATGCGCCCACCAAAGCGCACCACGCAAATACGGAACTAACTTCTTAAACATCTCAAATTGTTTATCGTTTTTCATACTACCTTCTAAAATTCATTTTGAAATATAACATGGTTCTTTGTTTTCTTTGCTATATTCATGCCGCCCATCTTTATCAACCCAAAAAGCATACCTCTATTGATTGCTATCAATTTCTAATCTACTCCTCAATACCTCAATCAATATATTTGCCGATTCTCCTACCAATGCTTTATCACGCACATTGCCTAGCATTTTATTACCATGAAATAAATTACATCGAATTGTGTATATTGCATCAAATAAAGAATTTAAATTATTATTCTCTACCGGATATGTCTTTGTTGTTTTCATATCTTGCACTGGATGCTTAAAAAATTCAGATTCACCTGACAAATTAAATCTATAATTATATCGCTCTGCTTCTTCTTTTAAAAACGTCTTCATGCGACATCTTTCTGATTGAATATCGAGGTTGTTGTATAAAAAATTCAATGCCACATATATCGACATAAATTTAAAGTAAGGATCGCTTTCATTCTTTGCCCTACCAAACCATTCTTGCGGAATTCTTTCCATCATAAACACTCCTTTTTAAAATGGAATATCATCAACATTAAACCTTTGAAATGTTTTTTCACTAACATCTTCAACAACCTTTACCTCATAGGAGTTATATTGCTTTAGCATTTTATATACCCACTGATTCGGGGAAGCATCTACTATGCGCAATGTTTTGCGAGCTCTTGTCATACCAGAAAACAGCTCTTCGATATTCCCTGTATCGTTATGCGTAACAACTAGAACAACATTATCAAATGTTTGCCCTTGCGCACAATCAACTGTAGATAAATGTACTTTATCCCGATCCTTATAAAAAGATCTTCTCAAGTTTTTCTCTTCTTCTCTATTTTTAACTTCTTTATGCGTAACCACCCACTTCTTTCGCTCTTCTTGTCCCTTACCCGTAATTCCCTTATAAAATTCTCTAACCCTCATTTCATCATCTATCATAAGTAAAACGTCTCCACCGTCACTATTTGCCTCTAAATCAGGCTTTATCCATCGTTCCCAATCCCCTATGTCTACATTTTCCTTACACACTACTGCAAATGCAACATGAATGGCTAAAGAAGACTGCATATTATCTACAGATAATTCCATACCTAATTCTTTTATATCATATTTAGCACCCAACTTTCCTTGAATAAATTTAAAAACATTTAACAAATCTCCATTCAACGCTCTATAATGCGCTTTCAACGTAACAAATCTACCAAATCCTTTATCTGGCGCTTTAACAATCATTTTTTTCGTTTCAGAGTCAGATGCAAGAATATCCTTAGCACCTCGCATTGCCTGTTCTTCATCACAAAACATATAAAAATCTCGATAAGGATATGCTTGTCCTGTAAGCTCAAAAATCATCTTCATCGACTCTGACTCTATAATTTGAGCTTCATCCAGCAATACTGCACCATATTTTCTTGACGATTGCCATTCTCCGCCTTTAATTTTTTGATTTCTAGCTATTCTGCATTCATCACACAACTCATCCATTTCCTTAGAAGAAAATTTCTTCCCTTTTATTTTGGCATTCGTCATTACATTGTGTTTGCTTGCATAAATACCCATCTACCGTGTCAAAATCAAAAATAGACCTCTCTAAGCATACAAGATCTAAGTTAGATTTTAATGTAGCATGCAGCACTTTTTCGTGATGCGCTATCAAAGAATTCGTTTTACACAAAAGCAAGATTGGTAAATGCGTTCGCTTAAACACTTCAATCGCTCGCCACAACATTGTTACTGTTTTTCCTGTTCCCGGACCTCCCCTTACTCTTAAATATTGCTTACGACGATCAACAATATCTCGTTGCCCTCTCGACAATAATGGCAATGGCTCAACATTTTCCGTATTTACATAACATGCACCACTAAAATCTAATTCCCGATAAAGACCTTTACTAAATCTATTTCTATATTTAATATCCATCTCATCCATACATGGATAAGCTTTCTCATCATTCCAATACACAATATTCAAGAATTCAAACATCCTATAACTGGGATTATTACCAATCCTATCTGCATCATACTTTTTTATTTCACAAAACAAAGAACTTAACTCCTTATCTTCCACTGAAGAAACAACTCTCTCAAAAACTTTTTTAGCGATAAAAAATTTCTGATTTCTTGTAAAGCGTTCCCGAGAAACAATAAACAACTTCGACCTTTGTTCCTTGGGAGGAATTATAACCAAGCAATCCACAACCTTATTTTCTCTATCCGTGCACTGCATTGAAATAACAAACCTAGGAAGAGCTTTCTCTCTATGTTTGTCTCTTATAAAATAATTAAACACATCGTACCACGGCCACGCCATTATCTCATTGACCGCTATTCTCCTTAGGCGCTTAAAGAAATTATCCTCTTCAGAATCTAAACTCTTAAAACAACTACAATCTTCTTCTCGCAATGAAAATGCGACACATTCACATTTATCCGGTTTTTCTGCATCTATAATAAATTCGAATGGCTTAACCTCTAAGCCCTCATTACGAAATGAAGACTTAAATCTCTCCATCTTTTGTCTTACATTAGCATTTGGTATATTTGGAGAAAATGCAATAAAAATATCATTCCATACTTTTTCTTTTCTTGATGACACACACCGAACTTTCTCTGAAAAATTATCTAATTCAGTCTCACTAAATATATCAAGCAGATTTGAAAATAAATGAATACGAGGAACAACAACCAACGAAGATTCCAATGTTACATTTTCCAAGCTATACCTATCCCTTAAATTTGCAACATTCTTCTTTATTCGACACGAAGGGAATAATATTTCAGCAATTTGTTCTGCCCGATCTATTGCAACTTTTGAAATATCAACCAATGTAATAGTTTTAACCGCGAGCCAAAAATTAGGATTTCGTTCTTTACTCGCTTGATCATATAATGCTAACAAATCAAGACCACACCCACAACCCCAAACAACCAAATCCACACAATCGGTAAAAATATTACTATATTTCTCAAACAATCTGCTATAAAGGCTATTAAACTTTTGTCTATGTTTATTCGCAACATTCTTTACATATACTTTTACATCTACTTCATCATTTGCTATGTAATTTCTACTCTTCAAATTTAGATATCTTTCACACGCATCCGCAGGAAGAGATTTAGAACATAACTCGACAAATGCATTATACAAGGAATCTGATGATTCCGATTCACGTACGATTTTTGCAAAATCTTCTTTAAAATCCATATCACTTCCCCGTTATCGTCTCCGCATGCGGACACATGCAATGCCGCTTCCAATTTTCAAGCGCGGCGGCATTATTCGTATTCGCGTAGCAATAGTGACAGAGATGCGGGCAAGTATTGTATTCGCCGATATCCTTCGACATAATGCAACCGCATGCCTCGCGCTGACCTTTATCTTTATGCTTCGTGTGAGCATCATCAGCGACCACCCAACGATCTAAGCGCCCTTCTTCTGTCGGAGCGAACATATCGCCTTGAACAAACTTCGCGCCAATAAACTTCATAAGCTCAACATCATGATGGAAGCACTTGGCTATAAGCCTATCGTCAATACAACGATTGTGTTCAATGCCAAAGCGTTCAAGATCCTTTATCTCGCCGCATGTTCCTGCGGCAATTCCCCAACCTTTCGCGAGCGCTCCAATCCGCGCGGCGATTTCTTCCATTTCGCCCTCTTCAAATTCACGCGCCTTAATCCCGCCGCGCTCAAAATTCGCCGCGACCTTGCGATACGCGGCAATATCAATAAAGCTAAAAACAAAGCGCGAAGTAAAAGGAGCTATCTTGTCGCCAATGCGCTCAATCTTTTCAAGAAGCTTTTCTACCGTAAGCGAATCCGAAAGAATAAGCGGGTCGAAGCGCCAGATTACACGATCCCGCCCAATCCTCTGAGACAACGCCTTAAATATCTCAATACGCTCTTCAAGACGCGGCACACGTGGCTCAATCTTCTCCGCGTCATAATCGTTCATCGTGAACTGAAAATAATAATTCGCTTCCCTCGCATCAAGAATATCAAGCGGCGACTCCTTTCGCCCTGGCATAGGCTTCAGCATCGGAGCCGGGTTCTTAGACCAAAATACAAATAGCCGCGCTGAATTCAGCGACACATAAAGCGGAACCCCGTTAAATGGATTAAACCACTTCACATATCCCGCTTCCAACCGCTCAATAAACCAATCCGAATAAAACGCTGGCACATCGGTCGAGCGACTCGCCGATACAATAAGCGGCGCCTGCGCCATCACCTTAGCGCCGCCCGCAATTTCAATTTCCTGCTTATCCCACTGCTTCATATTACATCACCTGCGTCTCTTAACAAAATATCCTCCGTTCTTGGGCGCACCACGAAATTCAATCTTGCCATCTGCTTTCAGAATCCTGAGTGACCTGGAAACCGTCGATAGGCTTTTATTCACAAGCTGCGCAAGTTCTTCAGAACGCACTCCGGGATTATTCTCTACCAACAGTAACACCTCAGCAACAATTTTTACTCTGTCATTTACTCTGTCATTTACTCTGTCATTTACTCTGTCATCTTTTTTCGACACCACGCTTCCATCTGCCTTTGAGATAGCTTTTGTGCCGGTTTTTGAGGTAGCAACAGCCGCATTTTGCGGTCGCATAATTGTAAGCTTGACACCACCGCAAAAAGTTTCTATTTTCGGAGCCGGAAGGTTCGCTTCAGCTAATGCATCTCGAATCTTATCTATTCCACGTCCCCATGATTCAATAAAACCTGCGCGATAGAACACAGATGCGATGTTCTTATTCCGAGGACGCGAGGAATGAACTCCCATCAAGGTTTTGACCGTATATCCATCTGGCAGATTACCTTCGTTCCACAACACAATCCGGTCATCATACACTTTCAGCTGGATATGCGCCCCGGTATAATCCTTGTGAATGATACTATTAAAGATTGCCTCCCGAAGCGCCAATTCTGGAATTTCCAACTGCTCTATGCGCTGTAATCCTTCATAATGAATTGGAGAAGTAAGATATTTCGCCTTTAATATCTCCATGACTCTGTCAGTCATCTGAAGAATATTCCCATCGACAGAATCCTGGATAATTAAATCCGATTCACGCCGACCGAAACGCCCAATCCTAAACTCCACGCACGGGAAGAACTTAAGCGGTTTCTTAGCAAAAAGCAGAATCGCAGCATTCTTGATACCTCCGCTTCCATCTATCAAACCAAGAGACTCCAGCACCTGTTCAACTTTCGTACCTTGAGTTTTTACATCAATACGATTCGCTAGCTTAGCCTTTTCAATAAAGTACCGAATAGCATTGCGATCAATATCCTTCAAAGTCGCGTAATCATTTCTTACATCATCCCAAGAACGCCCGAGTTTCTTCAAGATGAATTGCTGAAGCGCGACACCTGTCAAC
>JAEIGA010007392.1_pt1 | contig 16710 bp, 35 predicted proteins | sample 9270691 | NCBI WGS metagenome assembly JAEIGA01 (sample SAMN17057246, study PRJNA624740) | gut metagenome | biome: biome; isolation source: fecal sample | host: Bos grunniens | place: China: Xizang | collected 2019
ATTTATTTTCATCAATCTCACCATGTTCATCAATGATGTTTTCTTTGTTTACAAGTCTTGATGCTCTTGAAACTTTTCCATCATCAACTTTTTTTCTTAATAAAGCATTTTCAATTGTTTTGTTCATTGCTAGTAAAGTTTGTTTTTCTGCTTTTTTAATATACTCTTGTGTTTTTTCATCAACACTTTTGTTTTTTTCTTCTTCCTCTCTAGCTTTTGCAAGGATTGATTTTGCTTTTTCTACATCATCAATTCCTAACTCTTTCAATTGTTTTGCTAATGCTTTACTAACATTCTTTGTACTAATATCATTTACATCTTTATCTGTATATTTCTTTTCTTCTGATGCTTGTGTATTAGTATTTTTTACGTCATTGCCTTGTGTTGCTTGGTTTGTAGAGTTTTCCTCTACTTGTGCATTTGTGTTTGTTACATCTGCCATTTTTATTCCTCCTTTTTAATGGATAAGGTCATCCACACCCTGTTTAAAGATTACAGGCAACTATATTTGTACATTGCTATAAAAACCCCTAAACCCTACAATATACAATGTTCGGTTTTCCCTTTTTCACCCATATATAAAAAACACTTGCATTATCTGCAATTGGTATGAGGTGCAGAATTACAAGTGTTAATTATCAATTGTTTTTACTTGTTCAACAAAATATTGACCACCTTTTACATCAATAATCAATTCCTTTTGTTGTATCGCTTTTGTTAATATTTCTATTTTTAGTTTGTCTTGATCTTCTATATCAAACCAAAAGTCTGGAAATATAAAAGGATCGTTATTAAATGTTTCTATGTATTTGCTTTGTAGCTCTAATAATTTCCAATTCATTTATAATCCCTCCATTACATCTGCTATTTCTTTAAATGTTTCTTCTAGTTTGCTGTAAAGTTCTTTATCATTATCTTTTAGCCAATTTAATTGTTTTGTATATCCACCTAGTTTCATTTCTCCAAAGTTAGCCAACATTTCTGTATTTTCTCTATGTACAACCCCTGTTTTTGTTAATCTAACAAGTGACATATCCGAATAATAAGCAGCTCCATGTTTTCCTGTTAATACTTCTACGTTTTTAGCACTTCCACTAGTTATTGCATCATAAATATCTGATAAACAACCCCATCTTTTATACTCAATATCTTCATCCATGATCTTATTTAATGCTTTTGTCATTTCCTTTTTAGAAATGTCATCAATAACATATTTCTTCATGTTATCGCTCATTTTGCCCCAATTGGTTTTATATTGTTTATCTATTGTTTTCTTTACTAATTCGTTTAATTTGCCACTTCTAATCATCTTTTCTTCTAACTTGGCCTTTATATTTGCTCTTTGTTTTGCTAATTCATCTGCCAAATTCTGTGGAATAGTGTTATTAAGCTTATTTACAATTGCCATTCTTGTTTCTTGTAAGTTTTCGCTTATCCATTTAAAATCTTTTCCTAATGTGCTGTAATTCTTTTTATATGCTGCCATATAATCAATGCTATGTGTCCATTCATGATAGAAAGATTTAACATCTTTAAGACTAGACATTGAAATTTCATTGTTACTAATACCTATTGAGAAATTAGTTTTCTTTCCTTTTACTATTTCTACATTATCTAATTTATCTACATTATTTAGTATTCTGTATGTTGTATTGTCTAAATTTGCATTGTCAAAAGCATCTCTTACTAGTTTTTCATTTCCTGTATATGTCTTTAAAACTTTGTCATAGTTAAAAGTATTATATTCTGTTTTTTCTAACTCTAGCTGTTTTAGCCTTTGTTGTGCTGTTTTTAAATTGTCTGGACTTTGAAAGCCTGTAACTTTTCTTTTTTCTTTCTGTATTTCTCTATCTAAATAGCTTTCTTTTTCATCATTATTTTCTTTTGGAACATTTACTGTTGTTTCTTCTTCTTCATCATCTAGGCCATAATATGTACTTACACCATGCCTACAGTTAGGATGGAATAAGCCTTGATCCATTGCATCACTTAAAAGCTTATGTTTTCCATCTGGCTTTCCACCACTATACACATCATCAATATAAACTTGGCTTTCATGTGGTTGGCATAGCTTACAGGCTGTTCCATGCTTAGAAATAATAATAAGCGTTTCACCTATTGACTTTCTAAACTCACCCTCACCCATAAGCATTGCTCTTTGACTAGCTGTTCTTGTTGCCATTTGTGCATAAGATGCAATGTTTACTCTTTTGCCATCTTTATACTCTATAACTGCTAAACCTCTTGAAAGAAAATCCCTTGTTGCCATGTCAACTGCTTGTTTTTGTGTCATAACACCATTAGATGCAAATGTAGCTGCTTTATGTATTGTTTGCCTATATGTATCATTCATCATTCTTAATGCTGCTGTATTTGCTGTTTCTAAGTCATCATTTACAACTTTAATTAATGCATTTGCTTTTCTATCGTTTAATTTAAAAAAGCTATCTGATACTTTTTTATCAAATAGCTTGTTGTATTTGTTTATTTCGCTTTTGTGGCCTTGTTTAAATTCTTCTTTTAGGATGTCTGCTATATCTTTATCTAATCCAGATGTATAAGCCTTTATAATGTCTTTGTTTTGCCTTTGGTATCGTTTGAGTTCTTTTAGCTTTTCTGATTGCCACATTTTCCACTCCATACCTTCTGCAATTTCATCTTTTAAATGCTTTCCTAAATTTCTTTTCATAGATCTGATTAGATGCAGTTCCATTTCTCTATAGATTTTCCCTATATCATAATCATTCAAGGCTTTTCACCTACCTTAAAGCCTATTACTCTAGTTTCTTTTACTTTGTCATACATGTAATTTTCCGTTTTTGTCTTAATATGTATATGTACTTCCTCATATGGTATTTCATTTATGATTTTATCAATCTTTTCAAATTGTTTTTTGTATTCCATAGGCTATTCACCTACATTTTCTGTTTCTTCTTCATTTTGTCCGTTTTCGACCGTACTTTTTTCATTTTCGACCGTACTTTTTTCATTTTCGACCGTATTTTGTCCGTTCTAATAGTTCTTTATTTTCCATTAAATCTACATCTTGATTAATTGCAGGTTCTTCTAATACTTCAATGCCTTTTTCTTGTTTAATTCTTAGAACTTCTTCTGCTTTCCATTCTGCATCTTTAGTATCTCCCCATAGTTCTTCTACTTGGCTTTCTACACTCATTACATTTGTTGTTGCTGCTTTTCCTACTGTTTCTACTTGTGCCTCAAATGATGGATTTGCATAGCCTCCAAATGTTACTGTTGTTTCTGTTTCTGTTGGTGCATTATTTTGCATATTGTCATAAACTTTAAATGTAATATTAACCATTTCTTTTATTGTTTCTTCTAACACTTCAATAATTTGATTTCTCTTGTATAGTGTTGTTTTCTCTTTTTCTCTTTGTGCCTCTGCATTGTCTAGTTTCTTTGTATCAATACCTAGTGTAGATGGACTTATTAAACCTTGTAAACATAAGTCTAATGATGTTACATATGTACTTAATAGTGCCTGTGCTTGGATTTGTCCTTGTGTTGTTTCTATTTTGTTTTGTGCGTTTTCACTCATATCTGATCCAATTTGTATAAAGTCATTATCAAAATTGTTTCTTCCTAAAACTAATCCTGTTGCTGGATCTCTTGGCAATAAGCTATCTGGAATATATTCTTTTATTTGTCCTTTTCTTACTGCTAACATCCATTGTGACCATACTTCATCAAATGCATCAAAGTTATCCAATTTTCCATCAAATATTGATTTCCCTCTACCTTCATTCTTTTCACTTTCAAAAATCATAAAAGGCATAGCCATCATAAACGCTGCTTTATTTTCTACAGGAACACATTTTGCTGCTAGTTCTGGATATTCATTTATATCTTTTTCATTGCCTTCTTTGTCTATTAGTTTATATGTAATTCCATTCTTATCATATCTTTCATGCAACATATATTTTTGTTTGTTTATAAGTTTCTTAGTTTTAAAGATGATTGCTATTAATCTTCCTCTTTCATACTCATAATCAACTCTATCTGCTCCATAGAACTCTATAATAGGATATTCACTTATATCTGTATCAATAGACCATTTAAAGGCACCATCACCACCCCAAAGAGCTTTTGTAACTGCTTTTTTAAGTAACTTTTTAATTTGATTTTCTTTTGAGATTATATCCCATTCCTCTTGTCTTTTTTCTACTTCTATTTTATCTAAGTCATCTGTAGAAACACTTGTTAATGTATCAACAATTAAAGCAGGTAATCCTGTATGTATTTTTCTCATGTTCTTCATTGAGCCTGTTGGCTTGTTTCCCCAAAAATGGCTATTCCCTGCATTGTCATCATTCAATTGCTCATATAGTTGTTGTAACTCTCCTGCATTTCCTCTATACCAGATTTTATTGATGAATATTTGTCCTTCTTCATTTGCTAATTGCTCAATGTCAATGTTTAACCCTTGCGGCTCTTTAATCTCTAAGTAATTTCTTATCATTTCTTTAAACCATCCCATGTTTTCCTCCTTAAATACCTATAATAGAATATCTGCTTAATATCCTATGATTTTTTAAAAAGTCTTTTGCACTCAAATACTTCATGCCTTGTGGCTCTTTGCCTTTTTCTACTTGCTCAATGTATTTTTGTGCTGTTTCATTTGTCCATTTGTACTTCACAAAATCACCCCTATTCACTACTTTCTGCTCCAATTCTCGATTTATATGGTATCCATGCATAGCAACTAGCATCAATAGTATGGTTATTTGCATCTTCTGGCTCATTGTCTTTCGTTTCGTTCCATGAATACACTTCAAGTTCTTGTATATGGTTTTTACAATGTTCTAAAACTAAATAATTGTCTGTATGCAACCATCCTAATTGAAGGTTTATCCTGTCAATAATCTTTAGTTTTTTATATGCATTGTTAAATATATAAACACATGGATTATTTCTTTTGTATTTGTTTAGTTCTGTTATCGTTGCCTGATCTGCACTATCAACAAATACATTTCTAGCTAATCCCCAATCATTTCTATTTCTTTCTAAGAAGTCAATAAAGTTCCTTGCTGTGTCACTTGGTGCAATAGGTGTATCTAAATCCTTGTTGTTATATACTCTTTCATCTAGCACAACCAATTCCCTTTTATCTGTAATGCCTGTAAATATCATTGAAATTGTATCGTTTGATTGACTTGAATAAGCTGTGTCCAATCCTGCAGAAAAAGCAATATACTTTCTTTTCTTTGCATCTTCTTTAGTCATAACATGTTTACTGTAGTCAAAATTAACAAATACAAGCCCTGTTGCTTTACCTCTTAAACCTAGTATTTTGTTTTTATATATCTTTGTGCCTTTAGGAACACTTCTTTTTTTCTTTTCAATAGCCTCTGGTGTTAATGATGCATTATCTTCCATTAAAAAAAACCAATATCGCCATCTTTCTTTTGGCTCACATTGGTTTAGTTCTTGCATTATTTCTTTTGGTACATCATCTGCATATTTCTTATATGGTCTAGCATGATTTACAAATTCACTATATATAGGCAATCTTGGATCATCTGGATTAAGTGTACATATCATATAATCATTTCTTGATGAAATTTCCCTTACAAACTCAATATCTGCAGTATTAACCTCATCAATTAATACTACTCCATATTGCCCACCTAGAGCATTTTCCCATTTATCCCTTGTGTCATAACCTAATATATAGATAATTTTATCCTCAAAAATGATATGTGGAAACTTATTCTTTACATCCCCTCTACCATTGTATTTTGCGTTTTTATGTAAATCTAAAATGCCATTGTCTTGGTTAATAATGTTCTTTTCTGCTGTTCCTGTTGTTCTGGATGCAATGATATGTAGTTTCTTTGGACTTTCACTCACTAGCCTCATAAACTTTACAGATGCAGCAACTGTTGTTTTTCCTGCTGCTGTTTGCCCCTCCAGGAACTCTACATCTACATTTTTTATTGTGTTTATGTAATCAATATACTTTTGTGAAAGTTTAAAATCATAATTTTCATTACTCATCTAAGCCCTCACCACCCATTTGTGAAAACACATCTTTTAGTTTCTTGCTGTCTTTAACATTAAGATCTACATTTTCTTTAAAGATGTTTTTATATTTACCTAACAACTCAAATCCTTTTAAGCTGTTACTAGCATCTATTTTTCCATCAATATCTGGTGTTTTGCATCTTTCTGTTACTTCTTTAATTCCATTTATGATATATGCAACATCCACATCTATTTCATCTAGTTGCTGATTTGCTTTTGCTTGTATAGCCTTCTGAATATCAGCATTTCTAAGCGTTCGCCATGCATTAGATGCTGCAGTTTTTTCATTTTCAACACCATATGCAACCTTATATGCTCTAGTACCATTGAAATCTTTTAAATATTCACTTACAAATATTTTTTGTTTCTCATTCAATTCATTCAATGGTAACACCTCACTTTCTCTTTATAAACACTTTGCAATGACATGTAAGTAAGTATCCTCCAAAGAGTTCTACTCATATATTAACTACATGTCACTCTAAACTATTTACAAAATAAAAAAAGAACTTGCTAGGAAGTTCCGAAAAACAAAATAAACAAAAGAATACTGTGTCATTATATAGGAAATATACAATACATAATGCGTTGCGCTACTAACAACTTTATATTATCCATTACCTAGCATTTGGTTAATATCATAAAAAAGACCACCTTTGCAGATGGTCGAATACTTTAAAAAAGATACACATGTTAACTTGCGTTCATTTTATCACATTATGTATTAATCTGTCAAGTTTGTTACTAAAATTCTACTATAAATAGTAATTTTATCAAGTTTTGTAGTATTATATGCAAAAAAGTTTCTTAAAAATTTCCTCTAACACATTTACTACAATGCTATTTCCTGCTTGTTTATATAATTGAGTGTTTGAATTTATTTGTGCAGCTTTCTCAAAATCTTCATCATCAAATCCCATTAATCTCCAACACTCTTTTGGTGTTAGCTTTCTAATTCTTAATCCATTTGTAACCATGCTATCTTTTTGTACTGTTGTTATTGTATTTGCATATTCTCTATCTGACATTTCAATTTGTTGCTCTGTATTTCCGTTTTCGTTATATCTTCCTCTCATTGCTACTGCATAACTATTTCCGTTCATCTAGCATCACCTTTGGCTGTCTGTTTCCACCTTGCATATTTGTTAGTGTTGGACTTAATCCCTCTTGTGAATATACTCTTTTAATTATGTCTTGCCCTTTTATGTCTAATGTTCCTACTTGTACACATCTAGGTTCTTTCCAATCTCTTGCAGATAATGTTGGTGCAACTTCATTGTATTCTCTTGGGTGTCCTTCCCTTCTCCATTGGCATAAATCAAGCATTAATGTTTCTTTATTTATTAAATCTGATTGAATTTTATTTGCCATTTCATTGCTTAAATAATATTTCTCATCTACTTCATCTTCTAACATGTCTTTTAGTCTTAGTTTGAGTTCTTGTTTCTTTGGGAAAGTAAACGGTGGAATATTTTCATCTATATCTTTTCTAATTGATACTGTAAAAACACGCTCTCTATTTTGTGGTATTCCATAATCCTTAGCATTTAATACTTGATAATGTGATCTATAGCCTAATGTGTTCATTGTATCCATATATTTTTCAAAGTTATGTATATGTTTTGCAGACAATATGTTTTTTACATTTTCCCACACAACATACTTTGGTCTTAACTTTCCTACAATGCGAATTGTTTCATACATAAGACTACTTCTAGTGCCACTTTCTATATCTCCCCCTGCTTGTTTTCCTGCTATAGAAAAATCTTGGCATGGACTACCATGCATAATTAAATCTACATCCTTAATATCTTTATCCCATGTAGTTATGTCTTGAGTTTCAAAGTTTGTATTATGTATTGCGTTAAAACTCTTTATTGCATATTTATCTATTTCAACTGCATCCACTATTTCATGCTCAATTCCTAATCTTGTTAGTGCTTTGCTACAAGCACCAATACCTGCAAATAATTCTAACACTCTCATTTTATCATTAATTACCTCCTATCCTTAATTGCTCTATAATTGCCTCACATTGCGTTTTTCCGTTTAGGCATGTAATTACATTCCGTTACTCCTTCAAATCCTTCTAGCTCTAATCTCATGCATCCTAAACACATCCCTGTTTCAATTGCTACTTTACAGATGCCTTTTAAGCTCTTGTATTTCTTCTGATAAAATTCTTGTGACACCAACACACTCTCCATTTCCTTCAAATTTTATTGATTGCACTATATGCCCTTCAATGTATGGTGATGGTGTTTCCTTAATTGTTGTTTTTATCTTTAATTGTTTCAATACTTTCCACAACACTTCATTTTCATCTTTTACATCATCATATAGATCTAAATAATCTTGTTTTAATATTTTCATTCTACACCTCCTATGTACTCACACATTTTCTTGATTGCTCTATTTCTAGTATCAAAAACATATTTCTTTTTTCTTTTCATAAGTCTTGCAATAACAGACAATTTGTTTGTAATACCTAGCTTTAAATATGCAATTACTTCTTTTTCTGCATTAGTTAGGATTTTTTCAGTTTTATCAACTATCTCTACATCCCTTTTATAACGCTTTAAAAGGCTTTCTAGTGTGATATGTTCAATTACCTTGTTTTCCACCTTGCTACTAAAACTACCCTTTGAGCCTCCTGTATTAAGCCCATATGCAGCAGATATTTTAGTATTGTATTTTATTTTATCAAACTTTTCTGTTAGTATTTCTACTTGTTTTTTGTTGCTGTTATAGTTTTCTATTAACAACCTCATTTCTTTTTCATCCATAAAATAACCCCACTATCATTAGTTATTTTTATACTTCCTTTATTTAAAAATCTGCTCTAAGAAAGATTTTATTAGTAAAATTAATATTCCTGCTAATATAACAATAGCAATCATTCCTAAAAGCCCTTTTATAATTAACCACATTGTACTTACCATGTTTTTACTTTCCTTCCTCTCTTTCTAAATCTAACATGCTCTTTTACAAAGTAGCTCCTTTGAAAACACTCCAGAACTCCATTTTCTAAGCATCTATATTGATAATAATTAGGATATTCTTTCACAAACTCATAATTATGTACTTTCTTTGTCCTGTTATTTATCGTTTTAAAATCTCTTGGTATATCCATATTTGCCTCCTATCATTTGTGTACTAATTCACAATGTAAGATAAAAAAATTATTCAACTTCCTCTAGTTCAACAATAACTTTGTTTTCTTTTGCGTATTCATGAGAATAAAAAATGTCTTTTACATATCTTGGACTATCATTCTTTAAGACTTTCATTTTAACTAAAGCATCTAAGATATACTTAGATGCCGAATAAATGTTGTCTATATCTCTTTTTTTGTTTTCTTCAATGAATTTAATATGTACATATACTTGCTTATTAATAGTTAAGCCTTTAAGTTGTGAAAGTATCTCATAACTTATTAAACTTTCAATATTCTTTTTAAATGTATTTGCTTGGTATTTGTTAAACCTGCAAACATCAATATAATCATTAAGACTTGGCAACCTTTGCCCAATAGTGAATTTATATTTCATTTGTACCTCCTACTTTAAGGCATATGCTCTAAATTGATGTATTGCCTCAATTCTATTTCTTGCAGATCGTTCCTCTCTCAAATCTGGATGCATGGCTTGTAACTTCTGTCTGCATCTTCTAACACTTTCAAATGTTCTAACATTTTTACTTCTTCTGATGTTTGCAGACAAAAACATATCAATAAAAAGATTATTAAAATCCATAACCTGTTCAATTGTCTTTAATTTCTCAAATCCTAAAACTCTCCTACAATATCTGTAATATAGATACATATCATCTTTCCTTGTATCTACTTCCTCTTGTAATAATTTCTTTACAATTGCCTCTGTATTATATAAAAAATTTTCTCTCATTTGTCATTCTCCTTTGTATTACACCCTAAAATCATTTTTAAGAGGATTTTAAGGTGTAGGCATAAACTTATATTGGTTATTGTTTAGAATTGAAATTTAAGCGCATTCTGTTTGAATTAAGCATATTGTATGTTATGATTAGGAAAGTAATCTGGTGGCATCCATATTACTTGTTAATTGTCTTGCAATATTTCTTACTTCTGGCAACATTAATTTGTTGTCTTTTTCTCTTTGTTTAAGAATTTCATATTGTTTAAAGAACTGTCCTTTAGTAACTCCATCATTATAATCAATAGACAATGCCCATTCTCTTAATTGGTTAGGACTACCAACAAACTTCTTTGCTACATCTGGCAACTTTTCAAATTCCTCATTTGCATAATAACTAGCTCTACTCATTGCAGCTTTAATTTTGTTCCACATTTCTACAGGTGTTTCCGTTTCTGTTTGTGTTAGCTTATACATTTCATCTTTAACATCTGCAATTGTTGGTGGCCATTTAAAAGTATTAATTAAATTTTTAACTGCTGCTACAACTAATTGTGTATTTTCATGTGCAAACATTTCTGTCCATAGATTAATAGTTGCCTCTAAATCCTCTTTTTTCATTTCTCTATAAAAGTTAGGATAAGCTGTTCTAATTACTATAAAAATTTTAACTACATCATTTTTTGTCATATTACTCTCCTTCTAACATTGCATATAGATCATCTATACCTGCTTTGTTATTAATCTTTTGTTTTTGTTCCCATTGTTGAGCTTTTTCTTTTATTGGGAAAAATCCTGTCCAACCATTTTCAATGCTCTTTTGTACTATCTTTATCTTTTCGCTTTCTTGATCGTTAATAGGTTTGTTTACCACTAAACCATCTAAAGTCTTTAAAGATAATTCTATTGCTCTATTAGTTAATGCAGCTTTTTTAGCCTTTCTAGTTGCTAAATGATTTTTTAATTCTTCTCTCAATTCTTCATTTTGAGTATAAGAGTTTATTAGCTCATCAAAAGTCGGTTTATTTTCTTTCTTTCTTTCTTTCTTAATATTTTTAGTATTTAATATATTAGTATTTAATATATTAGTATTTAATTGTGTCGGATTATCCAACATTGGATTATCCAACATTGGAAAACCCGACTTTGGTTGAAATTCACTATTTTCAACTGTTTGTGGTATTTCTATAGCATTTATTGGATAATACCTTCCTTTTATTTCTCTTTTTTCTTCTTCTGTCATAGGATGTGAAGAAATGAAATAAATAGCCTCTCCTAAAGTTCCGTTTTCCCCTCTGGCTCTAAACCTATAAAGTAAACTTAAATCCTCTAATTCTTTTAAAGCACTCTTTACTGCATCTTTTCCATCTCTACATATTGCAACTAAACCCGCCTCTGTAAATCTCCAATTGTCTGGCAATGAGGCTATCTTTGCATACATTCCTATGGCTTTTAAAGAAACATCTTTATTTTGCAAAATGTAATTTCCAATAATAGTGAAATTATTTTGTGTTTCATTTCTTAATAAAGCCATTATTTTTCTCCTATTCTTGTTGTATTAAGCTTGTTTACTATTTACAACAATGCTCTCATATTCTTTTTCAATAAGTTTTGCAACAAATGCCCCTCTATTAACTGATGCAAATTCTGCAATTTTATCTAACAATTCTCCTGCTTTGCATGAAATAGCAACATTTCTATAGTTTTGTTTTTTCTTTTCCATGTTTAACACCTCCTTTGTTATTACATATTATAATATATTGCAATATATTGCAATACTTTTTGTATTATTTATAAATTATTTATTACATTTAGTATTATTGATATTAAAAAAAATACTTAATTGCTTTTCTAACCCTGTTACATACTCTAAAACTGTTTCCATTGCTTGTTTTAATTCTTCATATTCTTCTACATCTATTGTTTCTGCATATTCTTTTTCATATTTAGCCTTTTTAATGCTATTATCTAAAACATCAATTTCTGTATGTAATCTGCATAATGCTTTTTGTGTTTTTAATTCATAATCATCATAATAGCAACCTTTACACCCCATTTTTTCTACTCTACAATGTTTCCATTCTTTATCTGTACAAATCATTTGTATTACCCTCCTATTCTCTCAAATCACATTTTTTCAACAAAATTTGACTATTTTTTCACATTTTTCCAACAAAATTTAGCTGATTTTTCACATTTTCCCTACTTTTTATCAATTTTATTCCCATCTTCTAAAATTCTCAAATCTATGTGTGCCTTGTTTTTTAATTCATTATACATATCATCTATTGTTAATCCATACTTTTTCTCATTGCCTATAATATCCAGATGGCTTTCTAATTCATCTGCAAACATTTGCATCCTTTTCTTTCCTATACCAAACTTATACCACAAAACATAAGTTATTAATGTTGTATAATCTTTTATAAAAGTTCTTACCCTTCTATCTGCATCTTCTTCACATTCTTTTCTTATAGCTGCTGTTAATTGATTTTGCAGCATATTTAGTTTATATGGTGTACTAAATTCTTTGGCTTTTCTTCTTTTTTCTGCTCTGTTCATTTGCACCTCCTACAACTTTATGATGTGCTAACACTTTTGGTTTTACTACTACAGGTTTTATTAAGCCTAGATCATATAAATCAAAACAAGTTGTAAAACCATTTATCATATCTTTATATAAAAACAACTTATCATTGCATTTTTTAACTATTATATATTCATGCCCTTCTTTACTTATTATCTTTGGTATTTGCATAAATTACCCCTCTCTTTCATAATATTTATATATTGCTTTTTGTGTTTCTTTTTTAATTTTTGCCCTATTATATTTTCTGTTATCTGGATATACAGGGATTACATCAAATTCTTTAAAATCTAAATCTACCAGATCTGTTTGTAGCACTCTTCCGTTTTGTATTTCTATAATACCTATTTTATAATCTTGAAATATCATATTAAGTTGAAATTGCTTTGTTGCATTTTGTTTGTTAAACCAGATGTGGTTTTCTTCTGAAAGTAACGCTCCATTTTCTACAGTTGTTTTTCCACCGATTTCTTTTTTCCACTATATGATGGTATGTTAATTGTTTCATTCTTTTATATTGTTCTTTACTTGTATATCTTTCTTTTGTCTTTCTTAGTTTCAGCTTATCTATAAAACATTCATCTCCATATATTTCAATTAGTTTATTTTTTGTCCTTTTGTTACTGCTCATTTTTATCTCCTATTAATCTTCTATTTCCCATATCCAGTAAAGTATATAGCCACATATAATCCATAACAATCTTTTGCCTACTCTTATATAAAAAAAGTCTAATATTAGTGTTATAACTATCAATAAGACTGTTGCTATTCCGTTTTTTTATATGATCTATTAATTCTTTTTTCATTAGTTTCCCTCTACTTTCTTTTTAAAGTATTCTTTGATTATATTTAAAACTTCTTCATCTTCTAATCCATTAAAAACCTTTTCTAAATCATAATTTATACTTTTTGCAATATCTAACATTTGAAACATATCTATAGTTTTATAAATACATTCTGCCATTTCATCTATTACTTTTTGTTGCTTTTCTATTAGGTTTAATACTGTTTCTAAATCTTTGTTATATAACTTATTTACTGTTCCTGCATAAGCTGTTCCACCATCATCATCTATAATATGTAGTGTTATATCTCCATTTAGCAAAAGATTACAATTTTTTATTGCTTGTTTTTCCTCATTATTCATTTTTCATCCTCCATTCTTCTTATTGTCCTTTTATTCTTTCTTTCAACTTCATCTAATATTTCTGTTACACTTATTCCATATAAAGCCATAAATTGCCATATAATATGTATGTTGTCTGCTATTTCTTCTTTTATATTTCTCCACCATGTATTTTATACCACTCTTTATCATTTAAAATTTCTTCTAATATCTCTATATCTTCTTCCATTTAGTCCTCCTACATATCTTTTAATATTTTTTCTTTCATTTTATTTATGTAGTTCCAATATGTTTCTGTTATTTCATCTATATCATCATCATATTTATCTAGTTTTCTATCACTTTCAAAATTATTTATTCAATAGTACATATCTTCTATTGCTATTGCTTTTATTATTTTTTTTGATAATTTCATTTTTATACCTCCTTAAATATATAAATAATTCCACATCCTAATGCTATATATACTACTGTCATTATTGCTTTCATTGTTATTACTTGAGCTAGTACATTTACTAATGCTCCTGCTCCTATTATTATTCCTATAACTAATCCCCAAAATATTAATCCTTTCATTTGTTTATCCTCCTATTAATCTATTTTTTCTCCTATAATATGCAGCTCTGTTGTTTTTTCTTTTCATTTCTTTGTATGCCTCATCATTTTTATGTTTTAAGTAATATTCTTTGTTATATTTTTTTAATTTCTCTTTATTCTTTTCATAGTATTCATGCTTTGTTTGCTTCTTTTCTTCTTCTGTTTTTTTCTTTCTCCCTTTATATACATAATGTTTTAAGTGCCATTCTTTGCTTTTTTGGTTTTTGTATTTTTTGTTTTCTCTGTACCATGCTTTAGATCTACACTTTGGACTGCAATATTTGCTTTCCCCTTCATGCTTTTCTTTGCAAATTATGCATTTCCTCATCTATTACCTCCTTTCTAAAACACAAAAAAGGATATTACTACACCATTACTTGTAGCAATACCCCTTTTCATATATAAAGCCTTTCGACTGAATACCTTATTTAGTTGTTAAAATATGTAATGGTTTTGATTTAAAGACTTTATATCATTGCTAATATAATTTGTCAATACTTTTTATAAATTTTTTCTAATTAATTTTTTAATGCTACCTTGTTTATTTGTCTGATCAATAGCATCTATAATATCTTTGTCGTTTTCCTTATGTAGTTTCAAAGTGATTTTTATTATTTTTTCACTATCGTATTTTGCTTGATTGATAGATGATTTCTTTGGCATAATAACCACCTCCATTATTTTTTATATATAAACATAACAATAACAACTAAGATCATATTACAAACTCTTTTTAATGTAATCACATCAACTGTAAGTATGTAATCAATGAATTTTTCACTTATAAAATAAGTTAATACTAGCATTGAAAAGAATAAAGCTATTTTCAATACTTTTAAAATCTTATCTCCGTTTTATTTTTTTTAGTTTCATAATAACCTCCTATAATTTATTAATTAATTTATCTACTATATTTATAATTTTGTTTGCATGTTCTTTATCGCTGCAATAATGTATGTCAATGGCCTTTGCCGAATAACCTTCAAAATAAGTTCCGTTTTCGCTTAAATAGTTTGTTTTTAGTCTTTCTGCTACATATAAAATACATTCATCTTTACTATTAAAATATTTAGCTTTATTTGGATTACTATCATAAGCACCCCATCCAACTAAGTTATTTCTTTTTTTAGCAAAGTTAGAATTTCCATAAGAACTTTCTAAACAAGCTAATCCCATTAAGTATAGACCATTTACACTATGTTCTTTTTCTGCCTGTTCTAATGCCTTTCCTAAGCCTTTTAAATTGGTATCTGCTAACATCTTGTTAAAATCATCTGCACTTAAATTGCTTTTTGTTCTTAGATCACTATTAACTGTTAAACTATAATTTTTAATTGGTTTAATTGCTGTTGTATTAAATGATCCTCTACTTGTAACTTGTATTTTTTTTTGTTCTTTTGGTGTTTCTTGTAAATCTTCTTCTTTTTCTTCTTCTGTTGCTACTATTTCACCGAACATTTTCAATATCTTCTATAACTATCCTATTTTCAATATCTGGTATTGCAAAGAAAATAGTTACTAAAATAGTATTTATGATTACTAACTTTTTCATGTATTACCCTTTTTTACAATTAAACACATACATCTGCACTTCACCATCAACTGTAATTGTGTAGTAATTATAACCTTTCTTTATTAATCTTTTAATCCTTTGTTCTTTAAAGAACCTTTCCATTTGTTTTCCTCCTTTTTAATTTATTTGTTTGTTGCCTTTTCCCTTGCTGTTAATTTAATTATAGCATATGTAGGACATATTGTCAATACTTTTTTTGAAATTTTCTGAAAATTATTGCAATTTTTTATAATAAAAATAAAAAAGCCATGTAATATCAACTATTACAAGGCTTAAAATTTTTCTTAAAATGGTAGATCTGATGCATCAAAATCATAATTACTATACATTGGTTGTGGCTCTGGTGTATTGTTTTGGCTTTGTCCTACTTCTTTATTATAAGCCTCTATAACTTTATCATTTATTTCTTTTCTAAGTTCACCATTTAACGGAAAACATACATCTTTATACTCACCAGATGCATTTTTTCTTGATGGCATTGCTGTAAACAAACCATTTTGTCCTTGTACAACTCTAATTCCTGTTACAACAAACACATCATCAAAAGTTATACTTGCCATTGCCTTTACATTGTTTGTGCTATTAGCTAATAAGCTTATTTTTGCTTGAATATTCATAATTTCTAATCTCCTTTAAATCATTTATTATTTGTTTTAATTCGGCTATAATAGCCTTTTCAGTTGAAAGAAGGCCATCAATATACACTCTTTTATGATATTGATACTTGCCATTTTCTCCAAAAGAATATATACTTAATGAGTAAATTTCAGCTTGGTAGTTCATTATTATATTTGGTGTTTCAATCACAAGGCCTTGTATATGCAGTACAAGGCTTTTTATTTCCTCATTAATCTTCTTCATTATGCTACTCTCCGATCTATCAATTTAA
>JAEIGA010007393.1_pt1 | contig 16708 bp, 12 predicted proteins | sample 9270691 | NCBI WGS metagenome assembly JAEIGA01 (sample SAMN17057246, study PRJNA624740) | gut metagenome | biome: biome; isolation source: fecal sample | host: Bos grunniens | place: China: Xizang | collected 2019
CAGACGCTACAGTGCAGAATGCTGTATGGATGCAGCGTCGTATCGAGCTCTGGGGTGAAGGTTTCTCTTACTACGACCTCATGCGTCTGAAGAAGGGTGTTGACCGTCGTGGTGCTGGCTTCCAGGCTGCTTACACCTACAACATTCCTGATGGCGACAAGGCGTTGATCTATCGTTTGCCCAAGGCTGAGATTGAGGGTAACCCTCAGATTTCTGACGATCAGAACAACCCCGCAGCAGATGCTCCCACTCCTGTAACTGAGTAATCTTTGGAAAGTATAAACCAATTAAAAGATTAAAGACATGAAATTATATAAATCATTATTTTTGGCTGCCGTAGCTGCCGTAGCTTTCACCTCTTGTAGTGATGAAGGCTATTGGGAACAGTATGAGATGAATGACACTCAGTATTCATTTGACCAGACAAACCAGTCATTCAGCCTTGCTGCTACAGATTCACTCCCTAGCGTGAAGGTGGCATTGTCACGTAGCACAAACAAGGGTGAGGTTACCCTTCCTTTGAACATTTCGTTCAGCAGCACGATTTTGAGTGTTGCAGACTCAGCTGTAACATTTGCAGACGGCAGCTATAGCGCAGAACTTGTAGTGAATGTTGACGAAGCCAACATCGTAATGGGTACAGCCTATACTGCGAGTATCTCATTCGCAGTGGATTCTGTAAACTTCTTCGAGCACAACTATTCCGTGTCGGGTAACAAGACTCATGCAATCTCTATCATCAAGGATTATACTTGGGAACCCCTCGGTGTAGGTCATTACACTTCTCAGTTGTTTGGTGAGGGATGGGAACAGCCTGTCCTCTACGCTAAGGAGAGTCCTACTAGATATCGTCTACCCGACTGTATTTATACTGGATATCCTTTAGAGTTCTTGTTGAGTGAGGACGGTTCAGAGCTCTTGGAGTGGGATCCCCAGCCTACTGGCTATAAGAATGCTACCTATGGAATGGTGTACTTTGCTCCTGCTGCTATGCAGCGTGATGGCAACACTCTGTACTTCTCTATGCAAGGTCTGGTAGTGTATAATGGCGGTTGGGGTAGATTGTACAGTGGTTTCGTAGAAACCGTTGTTCTTCCTTCTGCAGAATAATTAAGCTTCATATTAATTGTTCAGATACGAGAGGCGCATCCATTGGGATGCGCCTCTTTTGTTATTTTTATTTTTGTTAACTAAAACATGCTTTATTTTGACAAAAATGAGGCGTTTGCTTAATATTCAGTGAATTATTGTTATCTTTGCGTCGCTATAGATAACAAATAATAGTTTTAAGATATGAAAAGATTGTTTTTGGCAATAACACTATGCACGTATAGTTTGATTCTATGGGCTGTGCCTGCTAAACGCATAACCATGACCGTAGAACAGCCCGACGGTACAGTACTGACTTTAACCCAAAAGGGTGACGAGTTCTTCCATTATCTAACGACAGAGGATGGACGCATGGTCAAGTCTAATGGCAAAGGATATTACTATGCCAACATCGAGGATGGACGCATAGTACCTTCACAACACTTGGCACACGCGTTGGCCTTGCGCTCAGAGAAGGAGCAACACGTGGTAGACGGGTTGCCCAGTATCAGAGAGTTCTGCGAACTGGTAATGCAACGTGAAGAGACCGCACAACGCGTTCGAGCTACCCGAGCTGCACAAAAAGTAGCCGAAGTGCCCACTACAGGAGATGTAAAGATTCCCGTTCTCTTGGTGCAGTATACCGATGTCAAGTTTTCTTCCAGTGATCCTTTAGCCGCTTTTGAGGGGCATATCAACGGAGAGAACTACAAGGACGAAGGCGGATATGGCAGCGTAAGGGAATTTTTCGAAGACCAATCGGAAAGGAAGTTCACCCCAACATTTGACATCATCGGGCCAATCACACTTCCTTATGCAATGAGCCACTATGGCGGGAACGACCAATATGGCAATGACAAGAATCCTCGTGGCATGATTGAAGATGCTTGCAAAAGGGCCGGTGCCGATTTCTCGCAGTACGACAACGATGGAGATGGCTATGTGGATATCGTGTATGTGATCTATGCCGGATATGGTGAAGCATCGTATCCCGACAAATTGGAAGACACCATATGGCCTCACCAATGGACATTGGAAAAACCGCTCACCATGACATATAATGGTTATCGCGAGGTGAAGATTAGCAAATATGCCTGTAACAATGAGCTGGATGGCTATCAAGGAAACACCATAGATGGTATCGGCACATTCTGCCACGAGTTCTCGCATTGCTTGGGCTTGCCAGACTTCTATCCGACTGGAGAGGACCAGAGCCCCTTTGGCATGGAGTCATGGAGCTTGATGCACTATGGCTGCTACAACAATAACGGGCACACCCCCTGCGGATACACTGGCTACGAGCTGGATTTCCTCGGTTGGCGTGACCTGATTGTCCTTGACAATCCACAAGATGTGAAACTCACTCCATTAAGCGAAGGTGGACGTGCCTACAAAATTGTCAATGACGCAAATCCTGACGAATACTATGTGGTAGAGAACCACCAGAAAAGCAAGTGGGACTCCTTTGCCCCAGCCGAAGGCATGCTGGTACTCCATGTAGACTATGCAGAGTCCGCATGGCTAAACAACACCGTAAATAACAGCTCTTCGCACCAACGAATGACGGTAATCCCTGCCGACAACAGGCTTACTCGAGATTCGCAAAGCGGTGACACTTATCCCGGAACGACGAATAACACGGAATTAACCTCATCAAGCAAACCCGCCGCAAAGGTATTCGAGGGGGAATACATGAACAAGGACATTACGAATATCTCCATAAACGAGCATGTTGTGACATTCTCCTTCATGAAAGGACAACTACCGGCCCCACAAAATGCAACAATAACCAATACGACCAACTCTTCGTTCTCCCTGACATGGGATGAGGTAGCCGAAGCCGAAGAGTATGAGGTGGTACTGGAATATCTGGAGGAGAATCCCTACCTCTTAGAGGAGGACTTCAACAAAGTAAAGAAGGGGAATCAAGACATCGGCACTACGCTAGACTCATACACCAACAGTAGAGGATGGATGGGACAACTAATCTACGGACTCGACGGAGCCATCCGCGTAGGAAACTCATCATCTGTCGGAATTCTTATGTCACCCAACTTCACCTGTGACTCATCGTCTGTGACCATCGTACTCGGATTCAAGAAATGCGAAGAGAGTGATGCTGGGGCAAAAGTACTCATAGGTATCGGTGACCAGGAATGGGGCAATAGCCTCATCGGAGGATTCCTGACTGTTACTAATGAAAACTGGGAAACGTGCGTTGCTGTTATCGATTCGATTGGAAAGCATCCTTTCTTCTATCTTGACACACGTGGCGATGCTACAAAAGGACTGGGCACATGCGCCGACATTGATTATATCTACCTATTGCCTGGAGACAGATCGGAAGAATTAACCAACGGTGCTGAGAATAGCTCGGCGGCCAGAACGATAGCCAAAGGGATTGAAGTAGAACTCAAGAATCAGATACAGCACACGCCATTGGTACGCCTATCGTGTGATGACCGACATGAGCCGACATCTGCCCTACAACGTGCTACTGCAGGGAGTGGCAATGAACAATATAAATCGTCTAACGGAAAGAAATACTACAGACAAGTCATACATACGGCCCGCACTGCAGATTGCTGCTACCACTTCGAACAACTGGATAGTGGGTTCTATGCTTGTGCCGTACGAAGCGTCTGCGGTGAAATCTATTCACGCTATACACCCATGCAAGAGATAGCACTATCAGGCGACGACTTGCCTCTGTTGGAGTTCACGCCCTATCTGTATATAGACAAAGACAGCCTGTATATGGAGGTGAAAGACTCTGTAACGCTATACTACACAACCGACGGTTCGGTGCCTACAAAATATGGGAATCGTTATGATGCACCTTTGTACCTCGGTGCTAAAACAAGAGTACGAGTGATAGCCCACCAGAAGGGATATAAGAGTTCGGCCCCCACGGAGAAGCTCAACTGGTTTAAGCAAGAGGATGCAACTTATAGAATCATTTCAGAAATTACGCCTGAGGTATCACTCTCCGAGGCTGTCAATGGCAACACCCAAACTGACTATGTAGGATGTTGGATGTTGGATAATAGCATAGAGCATAATGACGTAAACTATGCCATAGTAGGCATAGATTCTGCGGCCTTCAGCAATGCCACAGCGCTGCGCAGCGTAGAGATTGCAAGCAGCTCGCTGCGATACATCGGCAACAACCTCTTCCATGGATGTACAGCATTGAATGCTGTCGTATGGGATACAGAACTCCCCATCCATGACACAATGTTTGATGAGGGAAGCTACCATAATCTATTGATTTATACTGCAGATGATGTAGAGTTGGCTCATCCTCTCATCAACGAAGGCAGAATGACCCAAGTGAGCAATGGGACCAGTGGTAAGCTGACACTGGAGGCTAGCTATCCTTTCTATTGCCCCCGTGCATTTACAGCGGAGTCTGTTTCTTACCGACGTAGCTTTGCACAGACTACAGGAAGTGGGGATGCTGCAGGTTGGGAGACAATCGTTCTGCCATTCGATGTGCAGTCTTTCTCCCATGTCAGCAAAGGAGAAGTCGCTCCGTTCGGTGTTAAAGCAAAACACAACTTCTGGTTGGCAGAGTTAACCGACAAGGGATTCAGCGCAACGACTACGCTCCGCGCCAACGTGCCCTACATCATCGCCATGCCCAACAACACGGAATATGGAAGTAACTCACTAAGTGGAGCCATCACCTTCTCGGCCACTCATGCCACGATTCAGCCAACAGATGAGCTCACACAATCAGCAGGCAAGAACATAACACTCATCCCTACATATGAATCTGTAGCCCCAAGCGCAGACATCTACGTACTCAACGTTGGAAATAAGTTTGATGTCTATAAGCCCGGTAGCGTATTTGTGCCAAACAAATACACTGCATCACCCTTCTCTGCCTATGTAGTTCCATCGGAGGCACACAAGGCTGCCCCTCTCTTCCGCATTCAGAAAGAAGAACACATTGCGGATGTTGCTTATACCTTCTCTGTGAAATCGCAGAACGGAGTGGTATATATCACTCTGCCTGAGGCAAAGGTAATTACAGTATACGATATGACAGGACGTAAAGTCTGCAGCGTAGCCTGCGAAATGGGTGTAAATGAGATTACTGGCTTGTCAGAAGGTATCTACCTCATAGAGAATATGAAGATTTTTGTTAAACATTGATATTTTTGTAATGTATCGTATGAAGAAAATTATATTTTTCCTTACAGGTTTATTATTCCTTGTTTCTTGTGAAATTGGTGAGGTACCCATACTTGGTACAATCGTCATAGACGAGACCACCCCCACCGCCATTACTCTCCACGTAGACGTTGAAACCGGGGAGATCACAGATTGTGGGATTTACTACGGGACATCTAAAGTTCGCGTAACCAATGGTACATCAGATCAGATCAAAGGAGAATGCAGCGGAACAAGCATACAAGGTAAAATCACCGGACTTACGCCCAACAAGGAGTATTACCTCAAGGTGTATGGGATGAATGAACTTGGCAGTTGTGAGACTGAGGTGGTAAAGGTGAAGACCTCACCACGTACCCCCTCTATAGATGACAATAAGCATCCGCAGACTCAGCCTTAACTTTAAGTCTACGATTTAACTCAAGACAGGGACGCACTCGAGTGCATCCCTGTCTTTTTCTTTAGTTAGCTCCTGAAATAATGATAGCACCAAGGCCTGAGAGGAAGAAGATGAACATGAGCATCAAGAGCCAACCGACAGAGCGGGGAGCTCCCTTAAATTCCCTCCATACGAAGATGCCCCAAAGCGCAGCAATCATGGGTGCTCCCTGACCTAAGGCATAGGAGATGGCAGCACCAGCCTTACCTGCCGCGATGTAACTAAGCGCCGTACCTAAGCCCCAGATGACACCTCCGAAGACACCTACCAGGTGGGTGCTCAAACTACCACGGAAGTAGGCGGCATAAGTAACCGGCTTTCCCTCGAAGGGACGACGCATCACGACAGTGTTAAACACAAGGTTACTGAGGAAGATACCCACGGCAAAGATGAAGAAGGCCGAATAGGGAGTGGCCATACCGGGAGTGGGTGACTCGAAGTTGTTAAGGTCCATGGCAGCGGCCACGAAACGGTAAAAGAACGACATCAGCACACCGGCCAAGATAGCAATCCATACGCCCTTGTTATTACTATTGGCATTACTACGCTGCACCTTACTTGAGGCCATAGCATTGAGGATGATAGCAACGACAACCAGAGCCACACCAAGGAACAACACCGTAGGGTCACCTTTGGGTGCACCCATATAGTTGACAATCACACCTAGAACCAAGGCAATACCTACACCCAAGGGGAAGGCTACCGTCATGCCCGCCAAGGAGACGGCGGCAGAGAGCAAGATATTGCCAAGGTTAAACACTGCACCACCAATGAGCGCACTCACGTAGTTACCCACGGTAATCTGTTTGAGATCAGGGATGAAACTACGGCCTGCATCTCCCGTGCTACCGAGCGTCAATCCCAGGAAGATGGAAAAGAGCAGGATACCGATGACATAGTCCCAGTAGAAGAGTTCATAGCGCCAGGTCTTCCCAGCAAGTTTCTGTGTGTTGGCCCACGAGCCCCAACAGAGCATCGTGACAAAGCATAGCACCACGGCCAACAGGTAATTGTTTACGATAAACATAATTTAAGGGTTTTAGGTTATAGATTAGTTAGGAATTAGGAGCCAAAAGCCAACAACCAAAAGCTAACAGCTAACGGCCAAAAGCCAACAGCTTGCAGCTTTGCTGCATAACCTTTCAGCTTTCAACTTCTCTACGATAGGGCAATGAAGACTGAGCTCCCATGCGAGTCACGGAAACTGCCGCTGCTCTATTGGCAAACTCTACGGCTTCGGTAATGCTCTTGCCTTCTGCCAAGGCCACACAGATTGCTCCACAGAAGGTATCACCTGCGGCTGTGGCATCTACAGCCTTTACCTTGAGCGCGGGTACTTGATGGTATGCACCACGTTCTTTAACAAAAGCCCCCTTGGAACCAAGCGTAATGACTACATTCTCGACTCCTTTGCTGCAAATGATATCAGCGGCACGAGCCACACTATCCATATCAACAATCTGAATGCCCGAGATGAATTCTGCCTCTGTCTCATTGGCAATGAGCATATAAAGACATCCCAACAGCGAACTCGACAACGATTGAGCAGGAGCAGGATTAAGGATAACCTTCTTTCCCATCTGCTTACCAATCAATGCCGCACGCTCTACCGTCTCTATGGGGGTCTCCAATTGCATTAATACGATATCCCCCTCCTCTATTACCGCTCTAGCCTCATCCACATCTTGTGGAGTCAAGTTTGCATTAGCGCCTGAAGCTACAGCAATAGAATTCTCTCCATGCGCATCGACGAGAATGAGTGCTACTCCCGAGGGATGTTCCTTGTCAATCAAGACATGCTTCGTCCCTATACCCTCAGCCTTATACTGATCTATAGAGCGGATACCGAAGGGGTCATTACCGACTTTTGCTATAAAGGTAATCTTGCCACCGAGCCGCGCTGCAGCTACAGCTTGATTGGCTCCCTTACCACCTGAATTCATGAAAAACCTACCACCGAGCAATGTCTCTCCGGGTAAAGGAAGACGATCCATGTTGATCACCATATCGGTGTTACAACTGCCAATGACTACGATTTTCTTACTCATATATATATTGTTAAGGTTTATACTACACCCACTACACGGGCAATGGTGTAACAATAGGAAGAGAAAAAAGGTTTAATAAAGAGAGGTAAGATTGAAAAGCAATAATATAGCAGTTGTCCAATATTCAAAATCCTCAGCGATGGTGTCATCCTGACAGAACGTAGTGTCGGAAGGATCTCGCGCTGGGACTTTACCAGGACACTTTGCGAGATGCTTCACGATGTTCAGCATGACACGAACTGGGCTTTGGACAACACCTATATCATTGCCATTGAAAAAAGAGGATTACGCTATTGCCTTCGTTCATTTAAAACACGAAACAAACCACTACCCCCAATAATGCTGCCAATGCGTAAACAGCAGCACGATGCCATTTCTTGATAATAAAAAGGGCTGCGAATAGCATGAAAAGATAAGTAAAGAATGCAACAGCTGCATTGTAGCTTGTAGTGTGCAATACTGCACCTGGCCAATGACTAATACATTTGAGACTCATACTAACCCAATCTACGAGGCGCTCTAACAATAAACCAAATGATTGAGAGAGACTGCATCCTGTAAGCATTAATATCCACCACACTATCATCAGAAGCAATATCACGAATAATGCCGGTATAACTATCAGATTACTCAATAAAAAATATACAGGGAAAGAGCCAAAATGGTATAACACTAAAGGAAAGGTTCCTAACTGTGCCGCAATCGACATACACACGATACCTACAAAATAGCCCAATATAGGATGCAAACCATGACGTTGGAATAGTTGTTCAAGATAAGGCTCAATCCATAAGATAGCTACCATGGCCATAAACGAGAGCTGGAAACCTACATCAAAGAGATATAGCGGACATGCAAGAAGCATCAGCAAAGCCGTAAGTGACAACACATGGAGAGAGGATGAAGTCCCGTCAGATACCCATCGAGCAAAAGCATACAACGTACATAGTACGACGGCACGCACCACTGAAGCTGACATACCTACCAACAGAGCAAAGCACCAAAGCACTGAGATGGCGAGCAATTCGCGAATCCAACGCAGAGAGCGTCGTCTGAAGAGGCCACGTAGCAAAAACACAATCATCCCATAAATTACCCCAACGTGCATGCCTGACAATGCCAACACATGAGCAGCCCCAGCGTCTTTGTAAGCCTCACGGAGTTCTGCACTCAACATCCGTTTATCACCCAAAGTTAGCGCAGATAGCACACCGAGAGCATCACCTGTGAAAGTATCAGCCATGTACTTCTCCGAGAGACGCTGACGCAACCGAAGCATACGCTCCCGCAACGAGCCCCTCCCCTCACCTACCTTGACCCATCTATCATGAGACAAGTAAACTGTTCCTGATACACCCTGCATAATGACATAACGGGCGTAATCAAATGCCAAACTATCACTGAAGTTCCGAGGAGCGCGCACCACCCCCTTAAAACAGAGCAGATCACCCGGTGCCAGTGCCTCCACTTCATCACATGGTTCCATATAGGCGAAGACTTTGCGCCCCACGCCACTCCAACGAGAAGAGTCACACGCGGCAGTCACCTCGACTTCACATAGAATACTACGTTCACGAGCACGTGGGCTATCCACGACACGCGCCTCATAGAGGAGCTTCTCTGATGACCACTTATATTCGACTTCACTTCTCGTCCAAGAATAGTTCCAAAATCCCAACATCAAGAATAGCATCGAAGCCACCACTCCAAACAGCAATTCACGATGCAAAGCAAAGACGAGCAGCAATACTACTAACAGCAACAAACTGCTCCCAGCACCCACTAAGATTAATGAGGGGATATAAGAGTAAAGTACGTCGGCAAGACAGATTCCGCAGATATAAAAAACAAGCAACCGCAGCAAGGGATAACGTTGTATAGATATACCCATTGCTGCGGTCATAAGGAATAAATCCGTTTATATTATAAACTTTTTAAAGCATGTATCATCGCTTTGCGGTCATCGGCCTTAAATACGGTATTGCCTGCAACCAGCACATCTGCCCCAGCCTCAACAAGTCGCTTTCCCGTCTCGAGATTAACTCCACCATCAACCTCGATGAGTGCTTTTGAACCTGTAGCATCAATCAAAGCGCGCAGTTCCTTTACCTTATCTATTGTATGTTCTATAAACTTCTGACCACCAAAGCCTGGATTCACCGACATGAGCAACACCATATCCACATCGTGAATGATATCTTTCAATAGACAAACTGGAGTGGAAGGATTGAGGGTCACACCAGCCTTCATGCCCGCTTCATGAATTGCGCTTACTACCTTGTGCAGATGCATGCATGCCTCGTAATGTACATTCATCATCATTGCGCCCAATGCCTTCACCTCAGGAATAAACTTTTCAGGCTGCACTATCATCAAATGCACATCCAACGGCTTGGTACATAATCGAGCAACATGTTTAAGTACGGGAAATCCGAATGAGATGTTGGGAACGAACACACCATCCATTATATCCAGGTGAAGCCAATCTGCCTCACTACTATTTATCATCTCTAAATCCTGAGCCAGATGTGAGAAATCTGCAGACAAGAGAGAAGGCGCTATCAAGTGATTCATAACAACAATATCTTATTGTTTTGCTTTATCAATGCAAAGTTACGCAAATCGTACATACAAAACAAACAAGCACTCTCATTTTATTGCAAACAGATGTTATAAGAAGCTCTACATGCATAAGCTATGCGCCCATCAACTAAGCACATAGCCTTGCAACTCTTCTGGCACCTGTGGAACTACCCGACAATTACGTGCCAAACTCTTCAAAAACTGTAATGTCGACTCCTTAGGCTCTGCCGTCTTTTCTTGGCGAACAGCCTTACGGACCAATGCTACAAACTCACAATTAGAAAGGGAAGCGTAATTCTTCTTCATAGGCACTAACTTTTGCTATCGTTTGTATAGATAACGCGAGCGAGGCCTTTTTTATTATATGAGTGTTTCGTATTTTTTATCACAAAGAAATCCTCTGTGCCGTGACTCAGGGACTAATGTCTTCAATTCACTTCACCATATCCTCTATGGCCTGCACTATACTTTCCGAATCTATTCCGCATAGACGACAAAGTTCAGGCACAGAACCATGCTCAATAAACTGATCGGGAAGTCCCATACGACGTACGTTAGGAGTATAGCCATGATCAGCCATAAATTCAAGCACAGCACTACCGAGTCCACCATTAATGGTGCCATTCTCAAGCGTGATAATGTGTTTATGATTACGGGCTACTTCATGGAGCACATCTTCATCAATAGGTTTTAAGAAACGCATATCGTAATGAGCAACACTTATACCCTTGGCCTCAACACGATCGATAGCTTCGGCGGCAAGATTACCGACCGAACCGATACTGAGAATTGCCACATCGGAACCTTCACGAAGTTGGCGTGCTCGCCCTACCTCAACGGCTTCAAGGGGGCATTGCCAATCAACAATCTTACCTCGACCTCGAGGATAGCGAATAGCAAAAGGTCCCATATCAGGCAATTGCGCCGTATACATAAGGCGCCGCAACTCATGCTCATCATAAGGAGCAGCAATGGTGATATTAGGTATGGTACGCAGAAAGGCCAGATCGAACGCTCCATGATGTGTAGGGCCATCCTCCCCCACAAGTCCACCACGATCAATACAGAATACTACATTAGAGCGAGAGATAGCAACATCGTGAATGATATTGTCATAAGCACGCTGCAAAAACGATGAATAGATATTACAGAAAGGCACCAAACCATCTTTGGCCATACCACCTGAAAAAGTCACGGCATGCCCCTCAGCGATACCGACATCAAAGCAGCGACAAGGCATTTTTTCCATCATGATATTGAGCGAACAACCTGTGGGCATGGCAGGAGTAACACCAACAATTTTCTTGTTCTGTTGAGCCAACTCAAGCAAAGTGTGCCCGAAAACATCTTGAAAACGGGGAGGTTTTCCCTCCTCACAAGACTCAAAACGTTCACCCGTCTCAACATCAAAAAGTCCCGGTGCATGCCACTCAGAGGGAACCTCTTCAGCAGGCGCAAAGCCCTTACCCTTAGTGGTGTGTATGTGCAACATCTTAGGGCCACGCATATCCTTTATGGTACGCAATGCATGCACGAGGCCGACCACATCGTGTCCGTCCACGGGGCCGAAATAGCGAATATTCATCCCCTCAAAGATGTTCTGCTGCTTAGTAAGCAAACTCTTTACACTATTATTGAAGCGAATGAGACGCTCTCGCCCACCATCCTTCATCAGTCCAAGTTTGCTCAATACTCGTCCAAAGCGATAGCGCCACTTGTTGTAGCTAGGCGTAACGGTAAGGCCAAGCAAATATTTCTTGAAACCGCCCACCGAACGATCGATAGACATTTTGTTGTCATTGAGCACAATGAGCATATCATTATCACTCTCAGACACATTATTAAGTCCCTCAAAAGCAAGTCCTCCACTCATTGCGCCATCGCCAATAATAGCTACCACACGGCGTTTATCCTCACCGAGCTTCTTGGCAGCCACAGCCATTCCCAAGGCGGCAGATATCGAATTGGAAGCATGGCCACAGGTAAAGCTATCATATTCGCTCTCTTCAGGTGAGGGGAAAGGCTTCAGGCCCTTGAACTTTCGGTTGGTATGAAACTGTTCGCGACGCCCTGTAAGTATCTTATGAGCATAGGCTTGGTGCCCTACATCCCATACCAGACGATCGTTGGGCGTATTATACACATAATGCAAAGCTACAGTAAGCTCAACCACTCCCAATGTAGAGCCAAAGTGTCCTGGATTCTGAGACAACTCGCTAATTACGAATTGCCGCAATTCATCGCACAACTGAGGCAATTGATTGAGTTTAAGACGACGCAAGTCGCTAGGATATTGTATAGTGTTTAATATGTTCTTATTTGCTTCTTTAGCCATAGAGACAAAGATTATCGTGCAAAAATACAATATTTCTCCCAAAGATGCTTATTTTTGTGTCGTTTTTAATAGTACACCCATGGTTTTTCACACTAGAACCGACATACACCCCCTAATTCCGAGTTTGCGTCACTCGGACAAACTATTGGTTATGGGCTCATGCTTTGCCGAACATATCGGTACACGACTCGAGCGAATGAAGTTCCGCATCATAACCAATCCGTACGGAGTACTTTATAATCCCCTATCCATTGCAGAGGGATTGGCCCGGTTGATAGACCATCGCCCCTTCTCCGAGGGAGAGCTGCATGAATTTCCAGATGGTGGATGGAATACTTGGCTCCACCATAGCAAATACTCGCATCCTGACAAGCAAACCTCACTTGCCACCATCAACAGCCACCTGAAAGTTGCATCACACAGACTTGCCGAGGCCGATGCTTTAATAATCACCCTTGGTACGGCATGGGTGTATCGCTTGGCTGACACAAATGAGATTGTCGGGAACTGCCACAAAGTGCCCGAACGCAGGTTCGTCCGCCAACGATTGCAGGTGCAAGAAATTGTCGACGCACTTGCGAAAATTATCTGCCGGACCTCCGAAATTAACCCACACGTCCGTGTCCTTCTCACCGTGAGCCCCGTACGTCACCTTAAAGATGGGCTACATGGCAATCAATTGAGCAAGGCCACCCTACAGCTTGCCGTTGACGAGCTGTGCCGTATGTTTCCCAACCAATGCTACTACTTCCCTGCTTACGAGATTGTTATGGACGAGCTGCGTGACTATCGGTTCTACGCTGAAGACATGGCGCATCCATCACCACAAGCCATCGAATATGTGTGGGAGCAATTTATCGAGTTCTGTATTGATGACGAGACAAAGAGGTTCATGATACAATGGGAGAAGATTGTTCGCGCCATGGAACATCGGCCCTTCCAACCTCAGTCGCTACAACGCAAGCTATTCTTGGAACAAACCATTTCAAAAATCGAGGCATTAAAAGAACAATACCCCTATCTTGACACAGATGAAGACATCAGATATTGTGCACAGTCAATAGCCGAAATTACAGGAAATAGATCAATCGATTAGAAAGCAAGATTACTCCTCCCTACTCTTTGGCCAATTCACCAGATATATCTGTTCCGAAGCTCTCGTAAAGGCCGTATAAAGCCAACGATTATAATCAATGAGAGACACATCCGGCAGGTATCCCTGATCAAGATAAATGCAACTCCACTGCCCACCTTGTGCCTTATGGCAAGTTACCGCATAGGCATACTTTATCTGCAGAGCATTGAAGTGAGGGTCAAGCCGCAGTTGCTGATACCGCTCCTTCTTAGTCGCAATGTGTGCATAGTCGTCCATCACAGACTGAAATAAGCGTTCTGCCTCCTCGCGAGTAAGGGAAGGAGATTCTGAGCATAGCGTATCAAGCAAAACAGTCGTTTCCATCTCATAATCATCATAATCGGGGAAACGAAGCAACACATCTGCAAACCGAAATCCATACAGTTCACGCGTACGACGTACACGACGCACTACTGCAATATCACCATTGGCAATGAAGGAGAGAGGAAGAGAAGGGATGCTTGTTTGGCCCTGTTCTTTGGCTGCTGCAATAAGAGCACGCTGTTCTTGCTCTACCCAATAATAATTGTTCTTCACTATCATGATGCGATCACCCGAGCAGAGTTCTTCCTCACGATAGAGAATGCGGTTACGAATTCCCTGATTATAGATATTGGCGCGCTTGTTGGACCGGCAGATAATCATACAGTCATCTACTCCCCAACGAGAATAGGAGGTTTCAAGCGAGTCTATCAAATCAGCGCCAGAAACATGAGCCACATCTTTTGAAGGCACCACTTCCTGATCTAATAATACACTATCCGAATCCACTCCACATTGCATAGCAGTCAAGCGACATCGTATAGAAGTCGCGTTGTATAGTATTCCCGAATCAGAGAGCTGGCGCATTACCTGTGTCAGCGTCTTCTCATACACATTCAGACCATACGATTTCAACAGGGCAGGCATCAGTGCAGGACTCTCCTCTTCACCTACGGGAGGCAGCTGGGCTGTATCTCCCATAAACATCAGACGACACCCTTCACCGGAGTAAACATATTGTATGAGATCGTCCAGCAACCTCCCCGTACCAAAAGCCGTTGAAGAAAGACCATCATTAGCTATCATGGAAGCTTCATCAACGATAAACAACGTATGCTTGGACAGGTTAACATTGAGCGAGAAACTCTCTGTATCCGTTATCGACTTTTGGCGATAAATGCGTTTGTGGATGGTATAGGCCGGTTGATCAGCATACGAAGAGAACACCTTGGCGGCTCGCCCTGTAGGAGCCATAAGCACTACAGGTTGATGAAGTTCAACCAATGTCTTCACCAAAGCACTCACTAGTGTCGTTTTACCCGTACCAGCATAACCACGGAGCAGAAAAAGCTCCATGTCCCGACGAGACATCAAGAAATCTCCTATCATGTCAATAACCTCTGATTGTTCACTCGTAGGAGGAAATCCGAAATTATCCCGTATTTTGGTTGTTACAAAACGATTTATCATCGACCTTAAGAGAAAAATATCACCTTTTTATAGTATTTTCAAACTATTTGTTATACTTTTGCAGCACGAAATTAATCAAATAAATCATATAAACATGAAAAAAATTGTAAATATCGTATTGACACTGTGTGTTGCAGGTCTTGCATACATCTGTGTGGGTAGCATTATGGGCTCTATCAACTTCGGTAAGGAGCGTGAAGCTAGAGAGAAAGAGATTATCGCACGCTTGATTGACATCCGTACTGCACAGGTTGCATTCCGCGACAACAACAAGGTTAACAAGGGACAATACACTGATAACTTTGACGAGCTCATCGCATTCGTAAAGAACGAGAAGCTTCCTTTCATCAAGAAAGTGGGCGAGCTCACCGACGCGCAGCTTGAGGACGGACTTACCGAGGACAAGGCAGCCAAGCTCATTGAGGATGCCCGCAAAGCTAAGAAACCTGCAGATGCCAAGAAAAAGTGGAAGGAAGCAGAGAAAGCAGGCCTTGTACGCTTGAACAAGAATGGAGAGGTAGAAGAGTATTTCTTCAGCCGCGACACATTCTGGGTATTGGCTCTTGACACCCTCTTCCCCAAAGGCTTCAACGCAGATTCACTCCGCTATGTACCCTTTGGTAATGGTGCAGAGTTTGAGTTGCGCACAGGTTGCGACTCAAGCGGTAAGTCAGGCAACAAGATTTACCTCTTCGAGGCTAAGACTCCTTATCGCACCTATCTCGAAGGCATCAACAAGGACGAGCTCAACAACCTCATCAATACACAGGAGGAAATGGGTCGCTACGTCGGTTTGAAGGTAGGTGACGCTGAGGTTGGTAACAACAATGCAGGTAACTGGGAATAATAAAACATCAATCCACGCTGAGATACAGTGATTGACTTTAAGAAAACCAGACAATATACATTATCCATCCGTCTGAGCACGGATGGATTTTGTTTTACCATACACAATCCACAAGCGACCAATGAGTACGCTTATCTCCCCTACCGAATAGACCCGCTAAAGCCTTTGGTGAGCAATTTGAAAAATGCCATTGAGGAAACAGAGATGCTGAAGCATACGTATGGAACGGTAAATATCATCCTTGCTGATACCAACTATACACTTGTCCCTAAGGAATACTATGCAGAACAGTACGAAGGGGAGTTTTACCGATTAAACACCTCCTCCACTGCCGGTTCATCCATACTAAGCAATACCACCAGCGACGAGCAAACTGTAATACTGTTTGACATTGAAAAACAACTACATAAGTACATACTCACCCAGTATCCTAAGGCAAGAATCTATGCAGCTGTGACACCACTTATCGATTTCGGCATAGAACGCAGTTTTGCCAACAACAAGAGATACAGTCTGCTTTATATGCACAAGCACAGCATAGATTTTATGTGCTACGAAAATGCAGCACCACTCTTCGTGAACACCTTCCGTTTCCGCAATG
>JAEIGA010007394.1_pt1 | contig 16707 bp, 17 predicted proteins | sample 9270691 | NCBI WGS metagenome assembly JAEIGA01 (sample SAMN17057246, study PRJNA624740) | gut metagenome | biome: biome; isolation source: fecal sample | host: Bos grunniens | place: China: Xizang | collected 2019
AAAAGTAACAAGTTTGGAGTCACAAGTAGAAAGTTTGAATAATCAGATTAAGACAAATCAGGAGAATTGGGCGGCAGAAAAATCACAATTAGAACAGGCTATTGCAGATACAACAGTAAAAGAAGTAGTACCAATTACTTCATTACAAAGGGTAGAGGGTAGTCAAGTTCCTGAATTATGGCTAATTGAGGGTGATTTTATTGCTCCTAATTTGTTAGAAATACCAGGTACTTCATTAGGTGTAAATGATAGTTATGTTCAGATAGGTCAAAAGTTTGTATTTAAGCCCTCTGATAGATGGGTTTTAACTTCTCAAGGTGCAACATTTGAGTTTGGTCATCCACAGAAAATTTGGGGAAAAATTATGGCTTTAAGTGCGAAAGAAACTATGCCAGAGGCTCAAATGCAAGATTTAATTCAGAAGTTCTTTACAGGTTATCCTGCAACAGAAATTACATATAGAAAAATCTTTATAGATGATAGAGTTGTAGGAAAGATAGGTAAAGCACCTATTACAGTAAAATATACTGTAACAGAGGATGAAGAAATTGAAGTTCCTGTTCAGCAAGAAGTAGATATTCCAACAGAAATAGAAGAAGAATATGAGGAAGAAGTTCCTGTTACAGAAAAAGTAACAAATGCAGATGGTACAACTTCTGAAGTTCCTGTAATGGAAACAATAACAAATGCAGATGGTACAACTTCTGAGGTTCAGAAGGTAGAAAAAGTAAAGAAAACTCGTAAAGTTCCTTCAACAGAGAAGAAAACTGTTACTGTAATGCAGAAACAGACACAAAAGAAAGATACACCTGTTGAGAAACAGATGATTATAAATGTAGGTTTTGCACAAAAAGGTGATTATGCTATAAACTTCTTATTTGTATATGATTCAGAGGGTGGTAGTAATTCACAAGAGTTAGTTGATTTATTATTAAGGTCAGGTACTTATGGACCTCAAGGTAGTTCATTAAAATTAGAGTAATAAAGTAGTTAGTGAGGGTAGTTCAAATGAGTAAATTTAAGGGTATTAAAAGATTAGATGATTTTATTGAAAATCAAAAAGCAGCAAAAGAAGAAAGACCAAAGTGGTTAAATTCTTTAATTGAGTGGGGTCAGAGTATTCTTTTTGCTTGTATTCTTGCATTTTTAGTATTAAAATTTGTAATCTTTTTAGGTTATGTTCCTACAGGTTCAATGGTGCCTACAATACCAGAACAAGGAAGAATAGTTGTATGGAAATGCCTTCGCTATTTTGATTGGGAAAATAGAGGTTTAACTTATGGTGATATTGCAGTTTTCAAGTTTGAAGACCCTGCAAGTAATGGTGAAGAAAAATTATTAGTTAAACGTGTAATAGGTATGGGTGGAGATAAAATATCTATTGAAAATGGTGTTGTAACAAGAAATGGTGAAGTTTTGGAAGAAGATTATGTAGTGAATAAAGATAGTTATTTTATGAAAGAAATAACAGTTCCAGAAGGTGAATTATTTTTGTTAGGTGATAATAGACCTAATTCATTAGATAGTAGATATTGGGATTATCAATTTGTACCTATTGAAAATGTTGTAGGTGAGGTAACATTTTTATTGCCACATTAAAGGAGTTGTTTTATATGAAATTGTTAAAAATTATAGTTGTTTGTTTAATTATTTTAATTTTGACAGCCACAGTATTTTGTATAACAACAACTGAAGAGCCTATTTATTATGATACACCAATTGAAACAGGTGTAGAATATTGTAATATAAATAAGTAAAAAAAGATTTTACAACTCTACAAATTATTTATTTAATTTGTAGGGTTGTTAGCTTCAAAATGTTGTATCAAAGACTTGACAAAAGGTAATAAATATGATATAATAATTAAAGGTCAAGAAGTATTATAGTTAAGTGAAGAAAAAGGTGATATTATGACAATTCAGGATATTAAAAAGTTAATTGAAAGTTCAGAATATGATTTTTTAAGAACGAATGAACATTTATCAGGTAAAATTGGTATGCTTTGTTTAGGTGGTAGTTTGGCTTATGGTACAAATTTACCAGGCAAAGGGGATGTAGATGTTAGAGGTTTTGCATTTGAAAAAGAGGAAGAAATTATAGGTTTGACACAAAATTTTGGTCAAGTAGTCGAAACAAATACTGATACTACTATTTATTCTTTTTCAAAGTTAATTGAATTGCTTTTAAGTTGTAATCCAAATACTATTGAGCAGTTAGGTTGTAAGAGAGAGCATTATTTATATTTATCACCTATTGCTGAAGAATTGATTGATAATAGAGATATGTTTTTAAGTAAAAGATGTATTCGTTCTTTTGGTGGTTATGCAAATCAACAGTTGAATAGACTTGAAAATGCTATTGCTCGTGATAGTTTAACACAGGCAAAGAAAGAAGAACATATTAGAGCTTCAATGGAAAATGCTTTAGCAGCATTTGAGGACAGATATACTAAATTTGATTTAGGTAGTATTAAATTATATACTGATGAAAGTAGAAGAGATGATTTAGATATTGAAATCTTTACAGATGTTACTCTTAAGAATTATCCTGCAAGAGAATTGGCTAGTATGTTAAATGAGTTTAGTAATATCTTAAAAGTGTATGGAAAGTTAAATCATAGAAATCATAAGAAAGATGAAGAACATTTAGATAAGCATGCTATGCACTTATTAAGACTTTATTATATGGCTTTTGACATTATGGAAAAGAAAGAAGTTATCACATATCGAGAGAATGAAAGAGACTTCTTGTTAAAGGTAAGACAGGGTGAGTTCAGAAAAGAAGATGGTACTTATAGAGATGAATTTTTTGAATTAAGAAATGAATTGAATAAGCGCTTTGAGTATGATATTAAACATACTGAATTACCTGATAATCCAGATATGGAGAGAGTAAATGATTTTGTAATCAAAGTAAATAAAAAAATATTAAAGGGAGAGATTTGAAATGCAGAAAAATAGTATTTATGTTAATGGACAGATTGTAACAGGTAGAACAATTTCACTTGATGAAGATGGTTTGAAGGTTGACGGTAAGTTAGTTGACCCTTGTGTAGCAGTTAGAGATAAGAAGAATCAGTTTGTTAATGAATATGATGTTGAAACAGAAGATTTGAAAGTAAAGTTTGACGCAGATAAAGATGGTCTTGCTGAAACTTTGGATTTTGATGATACTTCTGATTGGGATGATGAAGATTTTGATGACAATTTTGACGATGAAGAAGTAGACGTTGATTTTGATGAAGAATATAGAAAGTATAAGAAAAAGAAAAGAGTTAAACTTGCTTGTATTATAGGTGGTGCTTGTGCATTACTTGGTTCAGCGGTTACTGCTGCTTATATTTATTCAAAGAAAAATAAGTAATAAAATTTAGATTGGTTGGTGATGGTGGTTATGACTGAAAAGTTAAATGATTGTGTAATCACAAATACATTAAAGGCAAGATTTTGTAAGGATAGAAATATTCCTATTAAAATTTTTGATGAGCCATATTTTGCAAATTTTTTGGACTTATACGATGAACATTATGATGCAAAAAAGTATTATCAACATTTTGTAGAGTTGGTAAATGAATTAGGTGGAGAACAATTTTATTTTGAGGCTTATAATAAGTTGAAAGATGATGCAATAGAATATCTTAAAAACAATGAAAAAATGACATATTTTTCTGAAGTTGAAGATATGAATAAATTTGCAATTAAAAATGTAGGTTATCCATCTAATGATATTTTCAAAGAAACAAATGATGGTTGTTATTTTGTAAGTGTTGATATGATAAAGGGTAATTTTACTTCTTTACATCATTATAGTCCAGAAATTGTAGGAAATTGTGATACTTATGAAGATTTTATAGGTATGTTTACAGATTATGAATACTTTAAGAGTAGTAAGTATATTAGACAGGTTATTTTTGGTAATAGAAATCCTCGTCGTCAAGTTACTTATGAGAAGTATTTAATGGATTGTGTATTGAGTGAAGTCCTTAAAAAGTTACATAATTTTGGTGTAATTTTAGAAGAAGAATTTAAAGACTATGTAGCTTTCTTTTCAACAGATGAATTTGTTATTAAAGTTCCACAAAAATACATAAAAGAATCTGGTGAAATTGACGAAACATTCTGTAAAGTATTTGAAGAATGTGTAGAGGAAGCAAAGAAAAATAATATCAATGTTCGTGCAGAGTTCTTTAAGTTAGAAAAGATTAAAGGTACTGATGGTTATGTTAAAAAGTTTAGACATAATAAATCAGGTTTAGATTTTAAGTGTTTAGACTTTTTAACTATGCCTTTTGTTTTCAGAAAAATGAAAGGACAAAAAGTAAATGTTCTTGATAAAACATTTTTATATGAGGGTAGAAAAGTACAGTTAATTGAGGATATTGATGTTGAATTATAAGTAAGAAGGAGTAAAAGTTTTATGGGTAAAATTATAGGTATTGACTTGGGTACAACAAACAGTTGTGTTTGTGCTTATGAGGGTTCAGATGTTATTGTAATTCCAAATTCAGAGGGTGGTAGAACAACACCTTCTGTAGTAAGTTTTACAAAGACAGGTGAAAGAATTGTAGGTGCGACTGCTCGAAGACAGGCAGTAACAAATCCTACAAGAACAATTAGTTCAATTAAAAGAGAAATGGGTACTAATTATACTGTTGAAATTGATGGTAAGAAATATACACCACAGGAAATTTCAGCAATTATTCTTGGTAAATTAAAGGCTGATGCTGAAGCATATTTAGGTGAAAAGGTTACTGATGCAGTTATTACAGTTCCAGCATATTTTACTGATGCACAGCGTCAGGCAACAAAAGATTCAGGTAAGATTGCAGGTTTGAATGTTCAGAGAATTATCAATGAGCCTACTGCTGCTGCTTTGGCTTTTGGTCTTGATAAAGATGAGAATGAAAAGATTATGGTCTATGACTTGGGTGGTGGTACATTTGATGTATCTATTCTTGAAATAGGTGATGGTGTAATTGAAGTTCTTGCTACTGCAGGTAATAATAAACTTGGTGGTGATGACTTTGATAATGCTATTTCAAATTATCTTATTGAAGAGTTTAAGAAAGAAAATAATATGGACCTTTCACAAGATAAGATGGCTATGCAAAGAATTAGAGAAGCAGCAGAAAAGGCAAAGATTGAGTTGTCAGGTACTTCTACAACAAATGTAAATCTTCCTTTTATTACTGCTGATGCTACAGGTCCTAAACATTTGGATATTGATATTTCTCGTTCAAAATTTGATAGTTTAACAGAGCATTTAGTTAAGGCAACAGAAGGTCCTGTTAAACAGGCTTTGAGTGATTCAGGTGTTAAAATTGAAGAAATTGATAAGGTTATTCTTGTAGGTGGTTCAACAAGAATTCCTGCAGTTCAAGAATTTTTGAAAAGATTTACAGGTAAAGAACCATTTAAGGGTGTAAATCCTGATGAATGTGTTGCAATGGGTGCTGCAATTCAAGGTGGTGTTTTGAGTGGTGATGTAAAGGATATTCTTTTGTTAGATGTTATGCCTTTATCACTTGGTATTGAAACATTAGGTGGTGTTTCTACAAAGATTATTGAAAGAAATACTACAATTCCTGTAATGAAGAGTCAGGTATTTTCAACTGCTGCTGATAATCAGTCATCAGTTGAAGTACACGTAGTTCAGGGTGAAAGAGAAATGGTTGCTGGAAATAAGACACTTGGAAGATTTATACTTGATGGTATTCTTCCTGCTCGTCGTGGAGTTCCACAGATTGAAGTTACATTTGATGTAGATGCTAATGGTATTGTAAATGTAACAGCAAAAGATAAGGGAACAGGTAAAGAACAGCATATTACTATTACTTCTTCAACAAATATGTCAGAATCAGATATTGAAAATGCAGTTAGAGATGCTGAAAAATATGCTGATGAAGATAAGAAGAGAAAAGAAGCAATAGAAGTTAAGAATAATGCAGATAGTATGATTTATCAGACAGAAAAGACTATTGAAGATTTAGGTGATAAATTGCCTGAAAGTGATAAAGAAAGTATTATTGCAGCAAAAGATGAATTAAAGTCAGTTCTTGATTCAGATAATCCTGATAAGATTAAGGAAAAGGTTGGAAACCTTCAGAATGTTCTTTATTCAGCGACAGAAAAACTTTATAATAGTACAAAGCAGGCAGATAATACAGATGATTATGCTACTTATGATGATACAAATAGTGGTAATAGTGATTATGTAGAAGCTGATTATAGAGAAGTTGACGAATAAGATAAATTTTAGGAGGGGTTTTGTTTCACAAAACCCCTCTTTATTTTGATAAATGGGGGTGAAATAGGTGAATGAGTTTGAAAATTATTCAGTAGAACAATATAAAATTGATATAGATAAATATGGTCTTGAAAAAGTTTGGGATAATATTTTATTGTATAATGAATTGAATAATGTAAGTGAAAAATCAATAATACATATAACAAATTTTGGTAAACTTTATGAAATAGGTTTAGCCTATGTAAGTAAAGAGAACAAAAAAGAAAGTGGAGTTTATTATACACCATCAGATGTTTGTAGTGTTTTAGTTGATTATTTTAAGGAATTAAAAGGTCATAAAATATGTGATGTCTGTTGCGGAGTAGGTAATTTAATACTTGCATATTTGAAAGATTTAGGGTATAATAAGGCCATTGAAACAATAAGAAGTGGTAATATATTTTTGTATGATATAGACAAAATTTCTATAAATATTTGTGCAAAAAGTATAGGATTGCTTTATGGTATGGAAAATATTAAGTATCTTAATGTTTTTAATTGTGATTTTTTAGATAAAAATATTCATTTGCCTGTTGATAGTAAAGTTATTTCTAATCCTCCATATTTTAAGATAACAGATATATCTGAAAATTGGGAAGACACTTCAGTCTTAAAAGAAACAAAAGAATATTATTCTGTTTTTATTGAAAAGATAGTAAAAGAGAGTGTTGCTTCTGTTATAATAACACCATTTAGTTTTATAAGTGGAGATAAATTTTATTCTTTAAGAAAAGTTTTAGATAATTATAGTGGTTTTATATTCTCTTTTGATAACATACCAGGAAATATATTTAAGGGTAAAAAAGAGGGTATATTTAATTCAAATAGTACAAATTCAGTAAGAGCAGCAATAACTGTAGTAGATAATATAGGTGAGAAAGGTTTTAGATTATCACCCTTAATAAGATTTGGTACATCTGAACGAGATATTTTATTAAATCGTGTTAATTTAGATAAATTATTAAATGTAAATAAACAGAGAATATCAGAAAAAAGTACAAAATATTATAAATGTTTTAATGATTTAGATAATTTATTTAAGACTTGGAAAAGTGTATCAGATATGACATTTGGTGATTTATTGTCCAATGATAAGACTGATTATAGTTTAGATATGCCAAAAACTTGTAGATATTTTACAACTGCTACTTGTAAGTCATTAGACAGGTCAGGTAAAACAGTATTATATTTTAAGAATTTGGAGTATTTAGAATATGCTTATGTTTTGTTAAATTCAAGTTTTGCTTATATGTATTGGCGTTTATATGATGGTGCAATAACTTATGCAGATGGTTTATTGAAGTCAATGCCTGTATTTTTTAATGAATTGACTGATAGAGATAAACAAGAAATACATAAAATAGTATATGAAATGGTAAGTTCAGAGGAAAGATATTTAGTTTATAAGAAAAATGCGAATGTAATGCAAGAGAATATTAAATTTCCTATTAAGTATAGAGAGAAATTAAATAAAATTTTATTTAGGATAATAGGTACAACTATAGATATAAAAGCACTTGATAAAATACATAATAATTATCTATATTTTGAGAAGAAAAATATAAAATAATTTTTATATAATACCAAATATTTTACATAATTTGATAGTAAAATAAATTATAAAATTATATATTGTGTCAAAAATAGAGGTTGGTTTTTGTATATTTCGCACAAAAATCATCCTCTATTTTTCTGTTTACTTATAAAATTTGAGTAGAGACATTTTGAAAAAATTAGGACAAAAAAATATATTTTGAATTGGAATAATAAATAAGGGAGTGTTAATTATGAATGAAGTAAGAGTAGTAGAAGGTATTTTGTATCGTATAACAGACCAAACAACAGGTTTTTGTCAGGTTGTTGAATGTAGTAGTGAAAAAGCATTGATGAGGTATGTTGCTGAATTAACAAAGCAAACTATTGTTTCAAATGTTGTTAGAATAGAAATAGGGTTTAATAAGGTTGCTTCACCTAGGGTTGCAGTTCATACAAATCTTTATTTTAAGTCATTAATAAAAGATAGATTTAAGAAATAATTAAATTAAAGGAAGTGATTAGTATGCAGTTATATAAACATAATCAAGATACTTATACACAATTATTAAATGTTTTAAGAGAAAAAGATAAATGTGCCATAGTTCAATGCACAGGTTCAGGTAAAGGTGCTATTGCAAGTAAATTGATTTTAGATAATATTGAAACAAAACAAATAGCATTATTAGTACCACAGAAATCTATTTTAATGAATTATATGTCCAATTTTAATATAGGTGGAAATAAGAATATACTATGTCAGATGTATCAAACAATTTGTCGTAGAACACCTAATGAATTAAAACAATTATATGGTAATACAGATATAGTTATTTTGGATGAATATCATAAGTGTGGAGCAGAGAAAACAGACCCCGCAGTTAGATTTATTATGGATATAGTTATTGCTCGTGGTGGAAAAGTAGTAGGTTTATCTGCAACACCTAAAAGATATTTAGATAAAGATGATAAAGGTAATGCACGTAATATGACAGATGAATTATTTGATGGTATTTGTGTAGAGGGTGTAGATTTAGCACAGGCAATAATAAGAGGTATATTACCTGCATTTACTTATATAAAAGCAAGATATGGTTTTAGTTCTGAAGTAAAAAGATATAATAATTATAGATATAAAAATAAATCTAAAGGTGATATTGATGAAACTAAATTATCTGTATTGACAAATGAGGATTTTTATATAAGAGATATTGTAAGAAAAGAGACTTCAGAGGTAAAAGGTTGCCAGAAATGGATTGTTTTTTGTAAGAATATTACAGAATTAAAAGAAATGAGAAATAAAGTACCTAATTGGTTCAATAAAGAAATAAAACTTTTTGAAATGTATACAAAAGGAATGAATGATAAAGAAAATTTTGAAAATTATAAAGGTTTTTGTGAAAGTCATAGACCAATAAATGTATTATTAACAGTAAATAAATTAAATGAGGGTGTTCATGTAAAAGGTGTAAGTGGTGTAATAATGTTGAGAGAAACAGAATCACCTATTATCTTTTTACAACAATTAGGTAGGGCATTAGAAGCAGGTAAAGAAACAAGACCTATTATTTTTGATTTTGTCAATAATATAGATACAATAAAGAAGCATGGAGATGATGATATCATCAATTTTTCTTTGCAAGTTCTTGCGCAGGATGTTAATAAAGATGCAGATAGAAGAGCAAAAAAGAACCCCTTAAAAGGTGGTAAAATTGTTTTGAAAAGTTATTGTGAGGATATTGATAATGTTTTAAATGACATTAGAAAAGTTACTCGTGTTGTGTGGTTGCCAGAAGAAGATGAAATATTGAAACAATATTTTGAAGATGAGAAGAAAGATATTGTAAAAAGATTACCAGGTAGAAGTTGGGATGCAATTTATCAACGTGCAAAAAATATAGGTTTAGTAAAATCAAGAGGTTGGACTTTGAAACAGGATAATGTAATAAGAAAATATTATCCAATAGAGGGTGAAGGTGTAATAGGAAGAAAAGAGTTAAAAGGTAGAACAGAAGATGCTGTAAAGACACGTGCTTCACAATTAGGTGTGAGGAAAGATAAATTACGTTGTTGGAAAAAAGAAGATGATAATTTATTAAGATTAAGATATTCAGACGGTGCGACTGATAAACCACCAATTCAGAAAATGGTACAGTTATTAGGAAATAGATTTACAATAGACCAAATATTTACTCGTTTTGATTATTTAGGTTTGAATAAGAATTGTATGTTTGAAGATTGGCGTAATGATGAAGACCAATTATTGAGGGTATTGTGGAATAATTGGAATGAAGAATTTACATATGAAGAAATGTTAAGAAGATTAGGAAGGCATACTGAGGTAGGTATAAAAGTAAGAGCAAAAAGATTAGGTTTACCACCTATATCAGAAGAATATTTATCAGATAAAGGTAAGACTTTAAGGAAAGCAAAAAATGCTAGTGGGAATAAAGCGACAAATTCAGAAAATTGGACTCAAGAAGAAGATGAACTTTTAATTTGGGCTTTTAAGGAATATGGACCTAAAATGTATGACCAGTTTCCTGATAGAAGTCGTAGAGCAGTAGATACTCGTGTTTATGAGTTAAGAATTCAAGGTGTTTTAGATAAATATACACCAAAAAAGAGAAAATAAAGTCTAATATTATAAAATCTTGACAAATTAAAAGATTTATGATAAAATAATGGTAATGGAGATAAGACTATATAATGAAAAAGGTGTAAAAACAATGGTAGATAAGGCAGTTTTAGAAAGACTTGAAAATGATAATTTTACAGAAAAAGAAAAAGCAGTAATTTATGAATTAACAAAGAATGTTAATTTATATACAGGTGCTTTGAAAGAGTTACAGGCTTGGATTGAAATTTTAAGAACAGATTTTAAGAGAAATAAGGCTTATAATCCAATAGAACATATCAAGACAAGAGTAAAACTACCTAAAAGTATTTTAAGAAAAGTTTATTTAAAAGGTTTACCTCTTGATGCGGAAGTAATAAAAGAAGAGTTAAATGATTTAGCAGGGTTAAGAATAATTTGTACTTTTAAAAGTGATATTTATAGATTGGTTGAAATATTAAAAAAATATGAGAATATAAAAGTATTAGAAATTAAAGATTATGTTTCTAATCCAAAACCTAGTGGTTATCAGAGTTATCATATGATAGTTGAAATTCCTGTTTATATGATAGATGGTAAACATACTTGTAAAGTTGAAATTCAGATAAGAACAATGGCAATGGATTTTTGGGCTTGTTTGGAACATAAAATAAAATATAAGTATAATGCAGATATACCTAACCATATTAAAGATGATTTGCTAAATTGTTCACAAGTTGTTAGTACATTAGATGATACAATGTATGGTTTACACTCATTAGTACAAGAAAATAATGAATAAATAAATATAAAATGACTGTAATTTTACATAATTTACAGTCATTTTTGTTTAATAAAAATTTTATTCGTTCATATTGACAAAAGGTAATAAATGTGGTAAAATATATTATAGAATATTGTAAGGTGGTGAGATAGTTTGAGATTACCAAAGGATGTAAAATTAATATTAGATTTGTTAGAGGAAAAAGGTTATGAGGCATACGCAGTTGGTGGTTGTGTTAGAGATACTTTATTAGGTAAAAAACCTAAGGATTGGGATATTTGTACTAATGCAAAACCAAATGAAGTTATGTCTGTTTTTGGTGGGTTTCAAATTATTGAAACAGGTTTACAGCATGGTACTGTTACTGTTGTAGTAAATTCAGAGGGTTATGAAATTACTACATATAGAATAGATGGTGAATATTCAGATGGTAGGCATCCTGATGCTGTAGAATATACAACTAATTTAGCAGAAGATTTAAGTCGTAGAGATTTTACAATAAATGCAATGGCTTATTCAGAAAAAGAGGGTATTGTAGATTTATTTGGTGGTATTGAGGACTTAAAAGCAGGTAAAATTAAGTGTGTAGGTGTTGCAAAAGATAGATTTAATGAGGATGCTTTAAGGATTTTAAGAGCATTAAGATTTGCTTCAGTTTTAGGTTTTACTATTGAAAAAGAAACAAAAGATGCTATTTTTGAGTTATACACAAATCTTGATAAGATTGCAGCAGAAAGAATCAATGTAGAGTTCTCTAAAATGATTTTAGGTGTAAATAATGTAAAAATTTTGAGAGAATACGAAGAAGTGTATTCTTATATCATACCTGAAATAAGAGAAATGGTGGGTTTTGAACAGCATACCCCCTGGCATAGATTTGATGTTTGGGAACATACTTTGGCAGTAGTTAAGAAGGTTGGTAGAGAGAATTTACCACTAGCGCTTGCTGCAGTTTTTCATGATATTGGTAAGCCAAAAGCATTTTTTATTGGTGATGATGGTTTTGGACATTTTTATGGTCATCCTGATATTTCAGTAGAAATAGCAGAAGAAGTATTGAAAAGATTAAAATATAGCAATGAAATTATAGATGAAACTTTATGGTTAGTTAAGTATCATGATAATGATTATATACCAAATAAAAAATATGTTCGTAAAATGTTAGGTAAGGCTGGTAATTTAGGTAAAGATTCAAAAGAAATGTTAGGTCTTTTGTTAAAATTGCGTAGAGCAGATGTTTTAGGTCAGTCTTATATGAAAAGGCAAGAGAGATTGGCAGAAGTTGACATTTTAGAGGATATCCTAAGAGATTTTGAGGTTGAGAATGACTGTTTTACATTAAAGCAATTAAACTTAAATGGTAATGATTTAATGGAAATGGGAATGAAACCAGGAAAAGAAATGGGAGTAATTTTGAATGATTTGCTAGAAAAGGTAATGAATGAGGAATTGGAAAATAATAAAGAAATTTTAGTTAAGTTTGTGAGGGAAAAGTATGGTATTTGATAGAGAAAAATTAAAAGAACTTGCAAATGAAACCATTGAAATTAGTAAATTGGGTGAATATAAAGTAGGAAATAAAGTTGTAAAATTTGATACAGAAAATGATACAATTTTGTTTAAGAAAGAGGATATGCAAAAAGTAATTGATACAGTAAATGAAAGATATCCTTTTGGTACTACTAATTTTGAAGTAATTGACGAGGGTACTGTTGATGCAGTTTTTAAATTATCAAAGGGTTATGAAGATAAGATGGATTTAGGTGTTTTGAATTTTGCATCAGCATATCATCCAGGTGGTGGATTTGTTAATGGTGCGATTGCACAAGAAGAATGTATAGCACAATGTAGTGATTTATACATTAAGCAGATAACAGGTGAGGGTTTAGAATACTATGATATAAATAAAAATGATTGTAGTTCTTATTATTCAGATACAATGTTTATGAGTAATGTAGTATTTTTTAAGGATGCAAATTTTAATAAAATTGAAAACCCTGTTATGTGTAGGGTATTAACTGTTCCTGCAGTAAATATGAATAAAGTAGTAGGCAGTTTAAGTGAAGCAAAAGTAGTAATGAAGAATAGAATGAGAAACATTTTATATTTATTTGCTTATTTTGGTTGTAGAGATATTGTTTTAGGTGCTTTTGGTTGTGGTGTATTTGGTAATAGTCCTATTGATGTGTCAAATGCGTGGTATGATTTGTTAATTGAGGAAGATATGAAGAAGTATTTTAAGAATATCAGATTTTCTATCTTGGACAGAAAAGGAAGAGATAATAATTTTGGTACTTTTTATAATAAATTTAAAAATCTTCTTTGATATAAATAAAAAATAAAAATAGTTAGGAGTTGTTTTTATGGGTATTAGTTTTGGTAATGCTGTTAAGTATTTATTTAATGGTGTTAGTAAGTTAGGTAGAGTAGTTGAAGGTATTACTAGTTTACTTGGTGGTGGAATAACACAGGCTGTTAATTTGTTGGGGAGACAAGGAAATACTGCTGATATGACAAGTGCAGGAGATACTGTTTATACTTCATTAGCAATTAATTTTTGGAGTTCAATTATATTTTCTGTCTTAAGTTTTGTTATGACAGTATTAACTTGGTTTGGATTTGGTGATACATATGCAGTATTTGGATTTATTACTTGTTTCTTTTCAATTCTAGGTTTGTGTATTAGTATTGCTATTTCATTAGGAATAAATGGTGCTATTATTTATTTTGGTGATAAGTATAAGACAAGATGGTATTTTATTTTAGTTCAGATTTGGACTGTTTTAACATTTATTTCTTTGGCTGGTAATGCAATATCAGGTGTAACAAATATTATAGGTATTATTACTGCTTTGATTAAATTAAATTTCTATAGTGTTATTTTAAGAGCAATTAATGTTTTACAGGTTGTTGTATCTATTGGTGCAGCAGGACTTCTATTAAAAGGTTTGTGTTTGTGTAATGTAACAACAGATGTAAATAGACAGAATGAAGTACAAAATGCTTTTAATGATACTTTTAATATGGGTGACCAAAATAATTATAACAATCAGAATGGATATAATCAGAATGGTTTTAATGGTCAGAATGTTGCAGGTGGTCTTGCAGGTTTAGGTGCAGTAGGAAGTCAAAATGGTTCTTTTGATAGTGGTATGAATCAAAATAATGCTCCTGCATTTGATTTATCTAAAAATAATGGTCAATCTAATGATAATCAATATAATCAGCCTATGGATAATCAATATAATCAAGGTGTAAATGGTCAGCCTGTAGCACAGCCTCAAATGTATGCTTGTCCTTATTGTGGTCAGGCAATACCTTATGGCGTTCAGACTTGTCAGCATTGTAATCAGCCTATTAATTGGGGAAATTAAAGTAGTTCAAATTAAAAATTTGGAGTTGTTTGTATGAAATTTGAAAATAAGACATTTAGTGAGAAAATAAAAGAACTTAGAGAGGCAAAAGGGATAACTCAAGGTGAGTTATCCCGCCTATCAGGTGTAAGTGTAGCAGAAATATGTAGAATAGAAAAGGGAGAAAGACAGAATCCCTCAATAAATTTATTAAATAAATTATTATCTGCATTAGAAGTTGATATTGATACTTATGTGAAAGTAACAGGTTTTGAAGAGAAATAATTGTAGGGGGTGTTTGCTTTGATAGGCAAAAAGATAGAAGAAGAACTTGAAAGTAAATTAAGCGTATCAAAGAAAATAAGTACAGATTTATTTTTTAATCTCCAGCAATTAAGTGAAAAAATAATGACTTGTGTTCAGGATATAGATACAACAGAAGTAGAAGATGTTGAATATTGTAATAAATTGATAAAGAAAATAAATAAGTTAATTGATTCTATGTCAAAAAGCCAACATTTTGATTTTCAGAAAATAGAAAAGGTAAGATTAACAGATGAAGCAGGTGTTGTAGCAGAGGAAAATAAAATTTTTGTAGTTGGTGAAGTATATTTTGCTATAGATGGTAGTAAAGTTTTTTCAAAGAGAAGAAAAGTAGAAGCAAGAACTTATAAAGAAGCAGTTTATAAATATAAGAAATATGACGCAAGTTTAGGTACAGAATTGACTTGTTTTGGGGAATATGATGAAACACAAGATTATAGTCAAGGTATCGAGAATGAAGATTTAATAAAATAAAGTAAGGGAGTATTTGGTATGAGATATATGGTTTTGTTGTTCATTATAGATGTTGTAAGCCAATTTTCTTCAGGTTATGATGATACAGTTGAAAGAATAGTTAAAACAGGTTTTAGGACAAAAAGTGCAGCAAAAGAATGGGCTGATAAATTAATTGCTCAAAATTATACTGAAAGAGTACCAAAATCACAGGGTTATAGAGGTAATCGTTATAAGATAGATAAGATTTATATTAATTATAATGATGCTACAAGTGAAAATGTGGAAATTTTAAGTAGAATTTTAAGATAATCGAGGTATTGGTATGGGTAAAATATCCTTAAATGTAGAGCAAAAAAAAGATTTATTGACTGTTTTAAGTAATGGATATTCTGCAAATTCAGCGTTAATTGTAATGAATCAAAAATATCCTAAATTGAATTTGAAAGTAATGGATATTATTGTATTATCAAAGAGTATGGGTATAAGAAATATAGGTAATAAAGATATTACAAAAGAAGATATAAATTCAGATATGATGGGTAATGCTTTACCTAATGTGTTAAATGATAATACAATGATGAGTAAAATAAAAAATAGTTTATTAATTATTCTTTTATGCTTGATTGCAGTAGTAGTTGCAATAGGTCTTTTTACGAATTGGAAAATATCTTTGATAGTTGGTGGTTGTTTATTATCAATAATAATAGTTGCAATTATTCTTTTATATTGTAAATTTGTAAAAGGTAATGATATGATAAAAGGATTAATAAAAGAAAAAGTAATTAAAAATAAGAAAAAGAATACATAAATAAAAACTATGACGGTTGGTTGTTGGACAGAAAATCTTAAATTGTAATAGAAAATATTTTTAAGGAGTTGTTATAAATGGTAGAAAATAATGGCAATATGACTCAACAGCCAAAAGTTATGAATGCTAATGGTTTGAATATGAGTAAAGCAATAGGTTCAAGGTCAAATATTGAAGTAATTCAGAGTGTTTCTTATAATGGTGTTAAAGTAGATGTTTTAGAATATCAGAAATTGTTAGGTGTTCAAAACTTAAATATGGTTTCAAAAATGTGGTTTATGGAGCAACAAAATGTTAAAGTTAGACAATTAGTTGCCTATATAAACAATGATGCAGTTAGAATAGAAGCAGGTGCAATGAGTTATTTTCAAGGACCTCTTGAAATGGTTTCAGGTGTTACAGTAGGTAATGCAATAGGTAAAATGTTAAAAGGTAAATTAACAGGTGAAAGTGTTTCACAACCTGTTTACAGAGGAAATGGTATGTTAGTTTTAGAGCCTTCTTTTAGACATTTTATTCCTTTTACTTTAGATGTAGGTGAAACTGTAATAGTAGATAAAGGTATGTT
>JAEIGA010007395.1_pt1 | contig 16707 bp, 14 predicted proteins | sample 9270691 | NCBI WGS metagenome assembly JAEIGA01 (sample SAMN17057246, study PRJNA624740) | gut metagenome | biome: biome; isolation source: fecal sample | host: Bos grunniens | place: China: Xizang | collected 2019
GAGATTGTAGCTCTTGCAAAGGAGAAAGGGCTTGAGTTCTATACCGGTACTCCTCAGGATGCATTCCCGAACGAGCTTGACAAGTTCCGTGCAATGATGAAGGAAGAAGGCTGGGATTGCGGTCAGGATGATGAGGAACTCTTCGAACTGGCGATGCACGAGAGACAGTACCGCGACTATAAGAGCGGCGTGGCAAAGGAACGCTTCAATAAAGATCTTGAGGCTGCAAGAGCCAAGGCCGGCGCACCGGTTGTGGTTACAAGGCCGGTCGTGGAACTCCCTAAATATGATATCAATAAGCTGATGGAACAATATCCTTCGGCGATAGCCGTGCAAGCTCCCGTCAAGGGCCAGCTTATATGGCAATATGATGTGGACGATGATTCCACTGCGCCTGTTGTGGGGACAGAGACCCAGGCTGGAAAACCAGTCGCATACATCCAGACCTACTACGGCATCGAACCGGTTCCTGCAGCTATTGACGGCCGCATCATAGCCGTAACCTGTCGTCAGGGAGACATGGTGGCCAAAGGTGAAATATTGGCCTTGATTCAGTAAGTCTCGATGTCCATTATAAAGAATCACCTGCTCCAATGGAACAGGTGATTCTTTATAAAATATTGTATGATACGAGATTATCTGATTTCGTATGTGCTGCGGGTGGCGATTGCTTCTGCCGGAGTCTGCTGATATGCTTCCTTCGAATAAGTGACTTCTCTCTTGACTTCTGTAGTCTCTTTGAGCGAAATTGTGTTGCCCATGATCTTGTGACTGAGCCATTCTATCACGATTTTGGCATCGTTTTCCTTTATGATGGAAGCGACAGGGACGCTGGCGTAGGCATATGCAAGCTGGATCTTGCTCTCATTGCTTTCGTTGAATTCTTCGCCGTTGCTGTCGTGGCGGATATGGAAGGTGTATGTGCCTTCCTTAGAAGCTGTATCATCGTACTCGAAATTGATGTAATGCTTGATCTTGCTGTCGGCTACTACAGGCACTGCGAAGTAGATGTTGATATAACCTCCTGATATCCAGTAGCTCTGGAGTATGATAGGGTCGTTTGCAAGCTCCTGGCTTAGGCTTGAAGTGAGGATCGCGTCCTTTGTGAGTACGGGAGATATGTAGTTCATCCTTACTTCATATTCGTTTTCAGTTCCGGTTTTCTGGGTGAGGATATCGCATATCACGAATGCTCTTTTCATTGTATCGAGTTTGCCGGGACAAGTCTGGTCGACTATTGTAAAGATATTACCCTGGTCGCTGGTGAAGGTTCCGTTCACGATATTACCCATTGTGGCGTTGTTGTAACGGATCGTATTGTCCTTGGTGCAGGATGCCGCTGCAAGAGCGGTAAGGCATGCCGTGATGGCGATAATTGCTTTTGTGATTTTCTTCATTTATGATATTGTTTAGTTTTTTAACCTGCCTATAGATGCAATAAAACTATTTTTCGTTGCATTTGCTTCTAAAACTTGGTACTTTTGTAACAACCCGCAAAAATAACTAAAAATGATAACATTTCTGATTTCTGTTCTGCTGCTTGTTTCCGGATATCTCATTTATGGCAAGGTTGTCGAGCGTTTTATCGGGGTGGATCCCGCCAGAACGACTCCAGCCTACGATAGGGAAGACGGAATCGACTATATGCCGATGCCCACATGGAAAGTCTTCGTGATCCAGTTTCTTAATATTGCAGGTCTTGGGCCGATATTCGGTGCGATAATGGGCGCGGCGTATGGCCCTGCAGCATATCTCTGGATCGTCATAGGCTGTATATTTATGGGTGCTGTGCATGACTTTTTTGCCGGAATGATGTCTATTGAAAGTACAGGTGCCAATATGCCTGACATCACAGGAAAGTATCTGGGCAAGACTATGAAAGGTGTGATGAGTTTTGTGGTCTCATTCCTCCTTTTGGCAGTGGGAGTTTCTTTCGTTACCGGACCTTCAGATCTGATAGCATCCTTGACAGGACTAAACAAGGAGATATGGCTTTATGTGATATTTGCATATTATCTGTTTGCGACCCTGCTTCCGATTGACAAGATAATAGGCTCGGTGTATCCTTATATGGGAGCGGCGTTGCTCTTTATGGCTGTCGGAGTAGGAGTCATGCTCGTGGTTGGTGATCTCAGGGGTACTCATGAGATGATCGAGCTTACGCCGGCGACATTGAAGAACTGGCATTTTGCCCCGGAAAGCAATATTCTCGTGCCGATGCTTTTCATAGTGATTTCATGCGGTGCCATATCCGGCTTTCACTCTACGCAGTCACCCCTTATGGCCAGATGCCTGAAGAATGAGAAATATGCCCGTCCTGTATTTTATGGGGCGATGATCGCCGAAGGTATAGTGGCAATGATATGGGCGACGGCTGCAATGGCTTACTTCGGCGGCCCCGAAGGACTGAACAGTGCAATGTCAGATGGTATCATGATTGACGGTGTTCTTACGAAGGTGACTCCGGCTATAGCTGTGGACATGGTATGCAAGAGCTGGCTTGGCAAGGTCGGAGCTGTGATCGCAGTGATCGGCGTAGTGGTTTGCCCTATTACTTCAGGTGACACGGCCTTCAGAAGCCTTCGCCTTACAATCGCTGATTTCTTCAAAAGCGACCAGAAACCGATATCCAGTAGGCTTATTGTCTGCATTCCGATATTTGCACTTGCATACTTCTGCTGCAAGATGGACTTTTCTACAGTATGGAACTATGTCGGTATAGGTAATCAGGTCCTTGCCGTCATTGTTCTATGGACAGCTGCAGCATATCTGATTTCACGTGGTAAGCCTCACTGGATGTGCTCTCTGCCTGCAGCCTTCCTTTCATTTGTGTGCGTCAGTTATTTCCTTATGGCTCCATTCAAGGCCGGAGGCCTGCATCTTGATCCTGTTATAGGATATGTGGCCGGAGTAGCCGTAGCAATAGGGCTCTTGATACTATGTATATATAAGTCAAGAAGATAAAATAAAAGTACAGTGCCTTAGACACTGTACTTTTTTCTTGAAGGCCGTCCGATCAGCTGTATGTCAAATCCTTCGACTTTGTAGCCTCTTACGCGTTTGCGGCTAAGATGCGATTCAATGAGCTGTATCAGCTCGTCGTCTATGACATCCCTGAATGTATGGTTGTCCTTGTCGTAGAAATGGATGTGCTTGAATGTGTTTACATCGAAGTACATCTTGTTGTTGGCACTCAGTCTGTAATGGTATACTCCCAGCATCGCCATATGAGTCAGGATGTTGTAAACGGAAGCCAGAGTGACTTTAGCTGTCCCTTTCTCCTTTATAGACTCTGTCACCATATCTGCACAGGCGTGTCCGAGAGATATCATTGCTTCGTGAACTGCAAGCCTTTGCGGCGTTGCTTTCAAAGAATGTTTCTTGAGGAGCGCCTTGAACTCCTCCATTGTTGGGCACTTGTGTGTATTCATAGTTTTATAATAACGAAGGCAAATATATGTATTTAAAGGAAAACTGCAAAATAAATTTGAAAAATTCCAAATTGCTTCAGGCCTCTCTCATTTAAAATTGTTATTTTCCGTTAAAAAGTGGTAATTTTGCAGCCGTTTTCGGATAAGATGAAAGAATTGCACATATATGAAGAAGATTTTCAGAGAATATAAGCCTTGGGCCTTGATTACCGGAGCCGCCTCCGGTATGGGAAGAGTCTATGCTCAGAGACTTGCTGCAAAAGGATATAATCTGGTTCTGGTGGATATAAATGCAGCCGGACTGGAAGAGACCGAGTCAATCGTAAGAAAGGAAATTGAGCAGCTGGATGGGATTCCGGCTCAATGCCGAAGCAGTCTGCGAGTGGTCCGCATCACGCAGGATCTGTCACAGATGAATGCAGCCGATCTGATTTTCGAGCAGACTCAGACAGCCGGATGTGAAGTGGAGGTGCTGGTGAACAATGCGGGAGTAATGTATTGTCAGGGCATTGCCGAGACCAGCGAAAGGATGCTTAAGATCATTATGATGGTGCATATGAACACGCCGATGCTTCTGTGCCGCAAGTATGTGGTGCCGATGAAGGAGAGAGGATGCGGTTATATCCTGAACATATCTTCTCTGGCTGAGTGTATGAGCTGGCCGGGAATAGGTATGTATGGTGCCACAAAGAGATTTGTGAAGGATTATTCGAGGGAGCTCCGCATAGAATGCCAGAAGACTGGCGTGAGTGTTACCAATGCCTACTTCGGTGCGGTGGATACTCCGCTGATTCCTCTCAAGGAAAGCCTCCGGAAGCTCGCCCGTGGCCTTGCGGTGATGATCAGGCCGGAAAAGGCTGTCGACAGGGCTCTCAATGCTACTTTCAGAAGGCGCAGGGGAGTGATGCCGGGAGTGCTCAATCATATCTTCAAGCCGATCTGTCTTATTCTTCCGGACTGTCTTTTGGGATGGATTTACAGAAAGGCGAAGCCATATCTTATGAAAGTCTGAAAAAGTTTGTATATTTGCAAGTTACATATAAAAATGACTTATGGAAAGAATTAAATGCCTTATCGTCGGTGGCGGCCCTGCTGGATATACTGCGGCTGTCTATGCTTCAAGAGCGGACATCGCTCCAGTCGTATATGAAGGAACCCAGCCTGGTGGTCAGTTGACGACTACTACAGATATTGAAAATTATCCTGGATTCGAGAACGGTATTTCCGGACAGCAGCTCGTGGATACAATGCGTGCGCAGGCTGTCCGTCTTGGAGCGGATGTACGCACAGGTGCCATTACTTCGGCTGACCTTTCGCAGAGACCGTTCAAGATTGTCGTGGATGGCGACAAGGAGATCGAGGCAGAGACCCTTATCATTGCTACCGGTGCTACAGCCAAGTATCTCGGCCTTACTTCTGAGATCAAGTATCGCGGTCTTGGAGTTTCAGCTTGTGCTACCTGCGACGGTTTCTTCTACAGAAAGAAGAATGTTGCAGTAGTAGGAGGTGGTGATACGGCTTGCGAGGAGGCGACATACCTTGCAGGACTTTGCAAGAAGGTATACATGATCGTCCGCAGGGATGTCCTCAGAGCATCAGAGGCAATGCAGGAGCGTGTGAGAAATACCGAGAATATCGAGATCCTCTGGAACTGCAATACTCAGGAAGTGCTCGGAGACGAGTATGGTGTGACAGGAGCAAGACTCGTGCGCAAGGATGGCGAGGTTTTTGATATAGCCGTGGACGGATTTTTCCTTGCTATCGGACATCATCCTAATTCAGACCTCTTCAGAGAGTGGATCGAGGTGGATAAGGAAGGTTACATCGTGACTGACGGCAAGACATCCAAGACCAATGTGCCTGGAGTATTTGCTGCCGGTGATGTGCAGGATCCTCTTTACAGACAGGCCATTACAGCTGCGGCTTCAGGTTGCCGTGCTGCCCTTGATGCAGAGAAGTTCCTGAAAATGCTTTAATTGATATTTAAAAGATGAAATTCAGAATTCTTATCGTGGCTGCTGCCTTGGCGGCAGTTCTTTCCTCTTGCAAATCTCAGTATGAGATGCTTCTCAACAGCAATGATGCTGACCTTAAGTATCAGGCTGCATTTGAGTATTTCAATGCAGGCAAGTACTCCAAGGCTGGTTCGCTGTTCGAATCTCTGTCTGTACTGACAAACGGTACCCAGCGTGATGATACTGTAAGATTCTATTGGGGACTCAGCAATTATAAGTTCAAGGACTACTATACGGCAGAGACCAATTTCGCCAATTTCCTGGAGACTTATCCTCGCAGTCCGTTCTCATCTGAGGCCAGATATCTGAGGCTCGACTGTCTGTATCGCTCGACACTCAGGTGGGAGCTTGACCAGAATCCTACATATAAGGCTATGACTGAGATCTCGGAATATATGATCGACTTCCCTGACACTCCTCATATGCAGGCTTGCCGTGACATGCTGAAGGAACTCAATGACCGTCTGGACAAGAAGGCATATGAGGCCGCCAAGCTTTATTATAAGATGGAGTACTATATGTCGTCACGCATTGCCTTCAGAAATGTCCTGAAGGACGACTCTGAGAATATCTATCGCGAGGATATCCTTTATTATATTGCGATGTCTTCTTACAAGTATGCTCATATGAGTGTTCCGGCAAAGCAGAAGGAGAGATATCTGACATTCGTGGATGATTATTACAATTTCATAGGCGAGATTCCTCAGTCACACTATCGTAAGGAGCTCGACAATGTATATCGCAAGGCGCAGAAAGCTCTCGGCCGTGATGTGGTGGCTGCTGACGAGGAAATGAGCGAGAAGGATTATGCAAGGGAAAGAAGAAAACTCATCAAGTCTGAGAAAAAGGCTGAAAAAAAATGAAACCCTCTGCATCCGGCAGTAGTATAATAAAGTAGAAAACGAAAAGTAAACATAAAATGGCAAACAAGAAAACACCTACAAACACACTTACAAGAGACCTTTGTGATCTCGCTGCACCTACAGGAAACATCTACGAGACTGTCGTAATCCTTTCAAAGAGAGCAAATCAGATCGCTATCGCAGAGAAGAAGGAACTTACCAAGAAACTCGAGGATTTCAAGAACGACAGCAACGCAATCGAAGAGGTATTCGAGAATCGTGAGCAGATCGAGATTTCCAAATATTATGAAAGACAGCCTAAGCCAAGCCTTGTAGCGATCGAGGAGTTCCAGGAAGGGGAAGTATCCTACAGAATGGCAAGACAGGACGAGGAATAGTCTATGCTGACCGCGCTTCAGGTAAGGAATTATGTATTGATAGACTCTCTGGAAATAGATTTTCCGGAGGGTCTGATCATTATTACAGGACAGACCGGAGCCGGAAAGTCAATTCTTTTAGGTGCCTTGTCTTTAGTAATGGGAGTCAAGGCAGATGCATCAATGGTTTCCGAAGGAGCTGACAACTGTGTGGTGGAGGCTGAATTCGAGACTGCTGATAAAACATTACAGAATGTTCTGGAAGAGAATGAGGTGGAATGGGAAGGCGGGCATATCACTATAAGAAGGGTAGTGAACCGTTCTGGCCGGTCAAGGGCTTTTGTCAATGATTGTCCGGTTCCCGTGACTCTCCTTCAGGAAATATCTTCCGCCCTTATTGACATTCATTCCCAGCACCAGACTCTTCTTCTGTCTGACAAATCCTTCCAGCTGGATATTCTGGACCATTATGCCGGTACAATGCTTCAGCGTGAGCAGTGTGCTTCTTTATGGAAAACTCTTGGTGCTCTGAAAACTGAACTCAGGACTCTTGAGGAGCGTATTGCCCGCCAGATCAGCGAGAAGGAGTACAATGAAGCTCAATATAGACAGCTTGAGGCGGCTGCCCTTCGGGAAGACGAACTTGCCGAGCTTGAAGATGAGCAGAAGCAGCTTGCCAATGCTGAGGAAATAAAGACATCGCTTTCAGCAGTAGAGGAACTTTTTACTGCTGCATCATCCGGTGGAGAGATCATGTCGATCGATGCCTCGCTCAAGGAAGCTTCAAAGCTGCTTCTTAAGGCAGGTCGCTATGTTCCCGCAGTATCTGAATTGGCGGAGAGAGTGGATTCATGCAGACATGAGCTTGATGATATCCTTTCAGATGCGGTGTCAATCAATTCCGGAATCGATCTTTCCCAGTCTCGCCTTGAAGAAGTCGAGAACAGGATGTCATTGATTTACAGTCTTATGCAGAAGCATTCGTGCTCTGATGTCTCTGAACTTATCGCTTTACGTGACGGTCTTTCGGAATCTCTGGCCGATACTGCTATACTTGAAGAAAAACGCGAGGCTGTTCTTCGGAAGATCGCTGAACTCGAGACAGAACTGAACACGGTAGCAGACTCCATTCATTCTGCACGTATGGCTGCATCGGGAGCCTTTGCAGATGCAATATCAGTTTCCATCCGCGATATGGAGCTTCCTTATGCTATCTTTGATGTGGAATTGAGCAAGGTGCCTGTTTCTTCTACGGGCTGTGATGCAGTCGTGTTCAAATTCTCTTCTACAGGAAGAAATGCTGTCGATGTGGCAAAATGTGCTTCTGGAGGTGAGATGTCCCGAATCATGCTTGCTCTCAAGGCGATGATGGCCCGATATGCCAATATGCCTACAATGATCTTCGACGAGATCGACACCGGTGTATCCGGAAGTGTCGCTGACAGAATGGGATCGGTTATCTGTGAGATGGGAAGTTTCATGCAGGTATTTGCAATAACTCATCTTCCGCAGGTGGCAGCAAAGGGTACAGCACACTATCTTGTGTCCAAGGATATCGATCCTCAGACTTCCAAAGCCGTTTCTACAATTGTAAGACTCTCTGATTCTGAGAGAGTTATGGAGGTGGCACGCATGCTCAGCGGTTCAGTGCTGACGGATGCGGCCATTGCGAATGCCAAGTCTTTGCTGAATTCCTGATCCGGATCTATCGGACTCTTTTCACAATCCATCCATCCTCATAGATGATGCGTCTGACGCCGGTATTGACATATCCTCCGTCACCGTCTCTCCTGAACTTCAATGTGCTCTGGAGCATTGATGCGTCCGAATCTTCGATCCTCGATGTCCAGCGGTTTCCGCTTTTGCCGATGATTCCGATGAAATAGCTGGTCAGATCATATCCCTGGAATGCAAACTGAGTAGGCTCTGCATTGTAAAGAGCTCTATATTTAAGAAGGAATTCCTGGACCTTAGGGTCTTCGTAGTCGATATAGTAACCTGTACTTACGTGAAGTGAGGTGTTGTGGAAGTTCTCGACCTCGATGGTCTCATAATTCCTTATTCTTGAAGGAGCGTACAGTACCACCTCGTACTTCTTGTATATCATCAGGTTGAGGTTTCTTACCACATCGTTCACGAAAGCTTCACTGTCAGATGCAATATATACTCTGTTTGTGCCGCTTTCTGTCATTATGTATTCCAGAGATGTGGTCACATTTCGTCCTTCCAGAATGCTGTATGCCAGATGTTTGTATTCCAGTTTTGAAGAATCTGCAGCGGCTTTCATCTGTACTGTGACCTCAGTCTGGGTGCCACCTTTCTCTGTTATGACAATGAATCTGTCATTATACTCCATATCCTCATCTATCCAGTTTATGAGGTCCTTATACTGAAGCTCGAGTGGAGTAGGGGCCTGGATCAAATCACTGAATGTCTTTGCAAGGGAAGCTGCCCTCTGGTCAAGCGGGGATACCACTGCCTTAGGCTCCATCTCAAGTACATTTCTAAGCTCGGCAGGAGCCACAGGACCTATGATGATGTCACTGTTCTCAATCTTGTCTTTTGAAATGGAATCATTTGTAGCGTCATATACATTCAGCTCACATGATGTTCCTTCCTCTGCCATATCGTAAACTGCCAGCAGCGCTCCGCTGTAAAAGTCCATATTACCCGCGCTGCCGGATATTCCGTTGGCCTTGAATGGCATGATCAGGCTTAAGTTTATTTCTTTTTTCGGAAACAACAGTCCCTCCAGTATTCCTGGTTTCTTGTCATCTGTAGAGTCTGCTGTCTGTGTGGTGTCTGCCTGCTCTTCAGAATCTGTCTGTGCTGGTTCCTCTTCCGCCACAATTTCGTCATTATACGGAATGACAAGCTTTTGTCTTTTGGTAAGCTTTCTTCCGCTCAGACCATTGGCTTTCATTATGGCTTCGACACTTACTCCGTATTTTCTCGATATCATGTCAAGGTCTTCAAACCATTTTACAGTATGAAGCCTTTGAGGTGCACTTGCCGGTACATCTTCCTTGGCAGAGTTCTGTTCCGATACAGTCTCTTCTGACTTCTGCTCCTGAGCTTCAGGTGCTGCTGCAGCTGCCGCGGGTTCGCTTGCTGTTTCTACGACGGGAATTATCAGAATGGAATTTTTCTGCAGCCCTTTCTCCTTGACAGTAGGGTTATAGGCGTAGATTTCATCTACAGTCACATTGTATGCCTTGCTTATAGAGTACAAGGTCTGCCTTTCCAATACGATATGCGAGTAGCATACCTGGCCGTTTATCTTGACCTTCTCTCCTGAGATGGTCACAGGTGTGCTTTCGTATTCCTGGGCATATGTTTCCAATGTAAGCCCTGATGTAATTATAGCTGCTGTCAGCAGGCTGAGTATCATTCTTTGCATAAGCTTCGATATTATAGTGCCTCGATGAAGTTTTCCAGCTTCCGGGCAAATGTATTCCAAGATAATCTTTCCTTCTCCTGGCGAATGGCCGCAATGCATCCTTCCTTTACTGAAGGATCATCAAAATATTTCAATATTTCATCGCGGATTGCTTCAGGAGTTCCTTCTGAGGCTACAAGCCCTGTGCCTCTGTCCCCGATAGTTTCTTTAAGCCCTCCGACGTCGGTGACGACCATCGGCACTTCGAAATGATATGATACGGAACTTATTCCGCTCTGTGTCGCGCTTCGGTATGGAAGCACAGCCAGATCTGCTGCAGAGAAGTAGTCCGTTACTTCCGAATCCTTTATGTATTTAAGGTCCATGAAGATACGGTCTTTGCCCGGCAGTCTGTCGATGATCTCCTGATATTTGTCAAAAGATCCGTACGGCTCACCTGCTATGATGAGCTGATATTCATCTGAAAGCTTTCCAAATGCTTCCAGAAGTATGTCAAGACCCTTGTAAGTCCTGATAAGACCGAAGAACAGCAAGTTCTTCCTGCCCGGAGCAAGTCCCAGTTTTCTTTCCGCTTCCGCTCTGTCTTTCTTTACTCCGAAATGCGAATAGAGAGGGTGCTGGATTACAGTATAACGGGATTCCGGACGGATTTTCAATAAGTCCTTTGATACTGCCTCGCAGAGAGTTACGGATCCCGTACTGCCCTGGAGGAAGTATTTTGTAAGTGGGGTGTCGAAAAAATGAGGCTCATGAGGGATCACATTGTCAAGGATAGAGATCACCTTGCAGTGCTTCTTCATCTTTCTGGTTATGTATCCCAGTGACGGAGCGAAATACGACATCCAGTATCTTACGATAAGCACATCCGGATTCCAGTCACGGATCTCCCGGTATGTGCGATGGTATGTAAAAGGATTGGCCGTATCCAGCAGAGATGTGCTCTCCACCGGTACGGCCTCATCGTCATCTGTCACAAACTGTGTCTTTCCCGGGAAGAGGAATTCGGGATATTGTCTCTTGAAATTGAATGCTCTGACAATATGTGTTTTGCTCAGTTCACCATACAGACAAGCGTTAAACTGAGAGATTCCTCCTCGATAGGGATAGAAACAGGACAGTATAGCTATTTTCAAGTATTACTCGCTTTTCTGGTTCTTTGTCTTGATGTACTCTTCATTGAGTTTTGTAAGTACATCCTCAGTGATGTCAAGTGATGCAGCAGCTGTGATCACTGGAGCTCCACCTGAGTTTGTGAGAATCATAGCGTACTGCTTCTCCTCATTGTACTTTGTGATGAATGTCTGGATAGCGTCACCAAGCTGATTCATCATGACCACCTGCTCCTCCTGGATCTCCTGCTGCTTCTGAGCTGCATAGTTGTTGAAGTCGAGTTCTTCCTGCTGGAGCTTCTGTCCCTGAACCTCAGCTACCGAACGGGTCATAAGTCCCTTCTGGATCTTCTCCTGATACTCGGCAACCTGCTTCTCGAGCTTCTGGCCTCTTCTGTTGATCTCGGCCTGGATGTTCTGAACCTTGGTCTCAACTACAGATCTGAGGTCATTCGCCATATCGTACTCCATGAGGATTCTGTCGAGGTCAATATATACGATTTTGCCCTCTGTTGCAGCTACAGCTGCTGTCTCAGTCGCTGCAGCTGACTCTGTTGTAGCTGCATTCTTGCAAGAAATCGCACCCATCATAGCGAGGATGCAGAGAATAAGTGATGTGTTTTTCATTATCTGTAAAATTATTTATTTGAATTCAAACTGACGTGCTATGTCGGCACAAAACGCAAAGGTAATTAAAAAATCTTAATTTTAGACAGGTATGCCTTTATTGTTGCCTCAAGTCCCATATACAAGGCGTCGCTGATGATGGCGTGTCCTATTGACACTTCGTCTGTCCACGGGATGTTTCTGATGAAGAATTCAAGGTTGTCAAGGTTAAGGTCATGTCCGGCATTAAGTCCGAGTCCGCATTCTCTTGCGGCTTCTGCTGCCTTTATGAAAGGAGCAATAGCAGCATCCGGATCAGTAAGGAAGAGGTCTGCGTAAGGCTCTGTATATAATTCCACCCTGTCGCAACCGCATAAGGCGGCTCCTTCTACCATTGCAGGATCAGCCCCTACGAATATTGATGTCCTTATTCCGTGACTCTTGAATTCAGCGCATATTTCTGTCAGGAAGTCGCGATGACGGATTGTGTCCCATCCTGAATTGGATGTGATGGCATCCTCTGCATCAGGTACGAGTGTCACCTGGTGTGGGACGTTCTCACTCACGAGCCGGATGAACGAAGGGATGGGATTGCCTTCAATATTGAATTCTGTGGTGATCAGAGGGCGGATTTCCCTTACATCGGAATATCTTATGTGCCTTTCATCCGGCCTCGGATGTACGGTGATGCCGTCAGCTCCGAATCTTTCGCAATCCACCGCAGCCTTTGCTACGTCCGGCATTCTGCCCCCTCTGGCATTTCTGATCGTAGCGATCTTATTGATATTGACGCTTAGCTTTGTCATTTCTTTTCCACTGAGTTTCTTATAATTTACAAAAATAGGCAATAAACTTCAAATTTTGATATTAAAGTGCTATTTTTGACGCCGGTTTTCTATAAAAGAATATGAATATATCTATTTATATAGGTAAAAGAGATGCTTTGAAGGATCCGGCCTTGCTTTCACTTGTCGCACATCTTCAGGAGGGAGGCTGCTCGGTAGATGTCCTTTACGAGGGAGACAGACTGGAAAATGCTCCTGATATGCTTCTGAGTGTCGGTGGAGACGGTACCTTTTTGTCTGCTTCGAAGCTTGTCGGAGGCAGGGACATACCTGTAATGGGAGTCAATACCGGCCGTCTGGGCTTCTTGTCTGAAAACAGGGCCTCGGATGTGGCGGGGGCTATATTGGCCGGGGATTATACTGTCGAGAGCAGAGCTATGCTGAAGGCCGAAACTGTTACTGCCAATCCGGAAATCGATGCCTGGCCATATGCATTGAACGAGTTTACTGTTCATCGCAGCGGAGCGGCGATGCTCGGTGTCCAGGTGAGTGTGGATGGAGTAAGGCTTCCCACATATTGGGCCGACGGACTTATCGTATCTACAAGTTCGGGTTCCACAGCCTATTCTCTGAGCTCCGGCGGACCTATTGTACTTCCTGAGTCTAAGGTGCTGATAATCACCCCTATCGCTCCGCATAATCTCAATGTGCGTCCTTTAGTGGTACCGGATACTGCGGAAATAAAGCTGAAGATGGATTCCCGCGATCCCGAGGTGATCTTTACAGCGGACAACAGGACTTCATCTGTATCCGCAGATACGGAAATCACGATAGGTGTGGCACAGTTTTCGCTTAAGCGTGTCCGGCTCAAGAAGTCTAACTTTATTAATGCCCTCACAGAAAAGCTGTTCTGGGGCGAAGATGTCAGAAATAACGATTAGATAATATGGAAAATATAACCAAGGTGCCTGTTCATGTCTCTATGATAATGGATGGAAACGGACGTTGGGCAAAAGAACGTGGAAAAGAACGTGTCTATGGCCATTTTGAAGGTGTTGAGAGTGTAAGGGCATGTGTGGAGGCAGCATTGGAGACAGGAGTCAGATATCTTTCTGTCTTTGCTTTTTCTGAGGAGAACTGGAATCGTCCTGAAGAAGAGGTGGTTGCTCTTATGGGATTGATGGTCAAGGCAATGGCTGCCGAAATGGAATCTTTGAACAGAAACGGCGTGCGTTTTATGGTGCTTGGCAACAGAGCCAGGCTGTCAGATGAACTGAATGCAGAAATTGACTCCTGCATGGAGATGACAGCTGCCAATGATTCCCTCACTCTGATCGTGTTTCTGAGCTATAGTGGCAAGTGGGACATACTGCAGGCTGCAAAGAAGATGGCCTTGGACTTGCTGGAGCATCCGGAAAAGAAAGAGGAAATCGAAAATATGGGTGTGCAAGGCTTCGGGCAATATCTCGTGACTGCAGGCATACCGGATCCCGATCTTATTGTCAGAACTTCAGGAGAAAGCAGAATCAGCAATTATATGCTCTGGCAGGGAGCTTATTCAGAGTTCCTGTTCGTGGATACTCTTTGGCCGGATTTCAGGAAGGAAGAGTTCCATAATGCGCTGGAATCGTATGCAAAACGTGACAGACGTTATGGAAAAGTCAAATAAATACGTATATTTGCAGTTTTGAAAATAAGACTATCGTGATGAGAATATGCAGAATTATCTTCCTTTCGCTTCTGTTGGCGATTTCCTGCCCCCTCTGGGCGCAGCAATCCGGCAGCAGCGTGGAGGTCGATTATAATAATCCGAAGAAATATGTAGTAGGCGGAGTCAGGCTTGAAGGTAACCAATATCTTTCAGCTGACCAGATCTTGCAGGTGGCTTCTCTCCAGAAGGGTATGGAGGTTACTGTGCCAAGTGAGGAAATGTCCAATATCGTCACCAGACTATGGCTCCAGAGATATTTTGAGGATGTTTCTGTCTCCATAGATTCCATCACTCCTACAAGGGATACTGCATTTTTCAAGATCAGCATCATCGAGCGTCCTCGTGTTTCACGCTGGGTCTTCAGCGGTGTCAAGAGCGGAGAGGAGAAGGAACTGCGTGAGCGTCTGAATATCCGCCGAGGCGGCGAGTTCTCTGAATATGTTGCAAAGACTTCCAGCGATATCATCAAGAGATATTACAAGGAGAAGGGATTCTACAATGTCAAGGTAGATGTAAATACCAAGCGCGACACCGTTATCCAGAGTGCAATCCGCGTACAGTTCGCCGTTGACAGAGGAGAGAAAGTAAAGATTCAGAAGATCACCTTCAAGGGCGCTGACCATGTGAAGGAAAGCAAGCTTGTCAGATCGATGAAGAAGACCAGGGACAAGAGACTCCAGAACTTCTTCAGTTCGAAGAAATTCCAGGAAAAGGAATACGACAATGACAAGAGATCCCTCATCGCAGCCTTCAATGAGGCCGGTTACAGGGATGCACGAATCGTGAAGGACACGATGTATTATGTGGAGCCTAACCGTCTTCAGATCGACTTCGAGATCGATGAAGGAAAGCAGTATTTCTTCCGTGATATTACCTGGACTGGAAACTCGGTATATTCTGCTGAGACACTCAACCAGGTGCTGAAGATAAAGAAGGGAGACGTTTATGACGTGGTGACCATGGAGAAGAGACTCTTCGGAGGCGGAAAACAGAGTGAATCATACGTGTCGCAGTATTACCGTGACAACGGATACCTCTTCTTCCAGCTCGATCCTGTCGAACTTAATATAGAAGGTGATTCTGTCGACGTGGAAATGCGTATTGTCGAGGGAAAGCCTGCGACATTGAACAATATCGTCATCAATGGTAATGACCTTACCAATGAAAGGGTTATCCGCCGTCAGCTCTTCACTTATCCGGGCTATCTTTTCAGCCAGACTGATTTCGAGCGTTCTATCCGAGAAATCGCATCGATGGGACAGTTTGATCCGGAGGCGATCATGGACCCTTCCAAGGGATGGTCGATCCTTCCTAACCCGATGGATAACACTGTGGATATCGTATATAATGTGACTGAAAAACCATCCAGCCAGCTTGAACTTTCAGGAGGATGGGGCGGTAATACATTCGTTGCCACAGTCGGAGTTAGCTTCAATAACTTCTCTACACGCCGCTTCTTCGACAAGACAGCATGGCGTCCGGTTCCTCTGGGAGATGCACAGAACCTTTCGGTACGTTTCCAGACAAACGGAACCTATTATACCAGCCTTTCGGCATCATTCTCAGAGCCATGGCTTTTCGGTAAGAAGCCTACATCGCTTAATATGTCGGTTTATTATACCCGTCAGACCAATTCATACATTTATTATAATATCCTCAACAATGATGAGTATATGGAAGTGTATGGATTTGCTGCAGGTCTCGGTAAACGACTTAAATGGCCGGATACCTACTTCGTGCTTTACAACCAGCTCAGCTGGCAGACATACCGACTTCAGAATTGGGCTTATCAGTTCCTGTTCAATACCGGTATTTCACACAATCTCAGCTACACTCTCAGCCTGTCGAGAAACTCTACCGACCAGCAGATCTATCCGCGTGTCGGATCTGACTTCAGCTTCTCGCTTCAGCTGACACCTCCATATTCGTTGTTGAGAAAGAAGGACTACGGACTCCTTGATCAGGACGGTCATCCTACCAAGGTCAATAGTTGGAAAGACATCAATTACGACTATCAGTCATCTCAGGATCGCTACAAATGGATCGAGTATCACAAGTGGTCATTCAAGGGTGCTGTATATACCAAGCTTGTCGGAGACCTCGTCCTTATGGCACGTGCTCAGTTCGGATATCTCGGATATTATAACAGAAACTGGGGATATTCTCCATTCGAAGGCTTCCGTGTCGGTGGTGACGGTATGTCCGGATACGATACTTACGGATCGGAGATCATAGCACTTCGTGGTTATGAGAACTACTCTCTTACACCTCAGGCATTGTCATCATACAACAGTACAGGTAACTACTATGCCGGTAATGTATATGACAAGTTCACAGTCGAGCTCCGCTATCCTGTGATCCTCCAGCCTCAGTCAACAATCTATGCATTGCTCTTCCTTGAGGGAGGTAACTGCTGGTCAGACATCAGAGA
>JAEIGA010007396.1_pt1 | contig 16706 bp, 11 predicted proteins | sample 9270691 | NCBI WGS metagenome assembly JAEIGA01 (sample SAMN17057246, study PRJNA624740) | gut metagenome | biome: biome; isolation source: fecal sample | host: Bos grunniens | place: China: Xizang | collected 2019
AGGTTATCATGAACCTCAAGTTCGACGGTGGTAAGACTCTCGTTTCTGACGAGGAGATCGTTTCACTCGAGGACAACATCTGGTCTGTATACCTCAACAACACAGGTATCTCGAAGTTCCCTTCGACTGTTCTTTCCAAGATGCTTGCAGGTAAGAACGTAAGCATGAACCCTTATATCGGCGGAACACAGCACGGTATCAGCGGCCAGAGCACACCTAAGGACCTTGAGACTGCATTCCAGCTCATGTACCTCCTCTTCGCTGAGCCACGTTTCGACGCCGAGGAGTATGCTACAGGTATCCAGCAGATCGAGGCTATCCTCCCTAACATTGAGAACAATCCTGACTTCCTCTTCCAGAACTACGTAAGCCAGACTCTTTACGGTGGTAACAAGAGAGTTGTCGAGCTCAACGCTGAGACTATCGCAGCTGCAAGCCTCGAGACTATCGAGACCGTATACCGCAGACTCTTCAACAACGTAGGTGGTGCTACCCTTTATATTATAGGTAACGTAGACCTTGAGACTCTCAAGCCAATGGTTGAGAAGTATGCAGGTTCACTCCCTAAGGGCAAGAAGGGCACAAAGGTAGACGAGGCTAATATGATCCAGATGGTGAAGGGCGTAACAGACGACAACACCCTCCGTGTTCAGCTCCAGACTCCTAAGCAGACAGTGTTCCAGGTATTCAGCGCATACATGCCTGTTACTACTAAGGATATGGTGACTCTCAAGGTTGCTAACTACGTTCTCGACATGATCTACACCAAGACCATCCGCGAGAAGGAAGGCGGCACATACGGTGTAGGTTCAAGCCTCAGCGCATCAAGAGCACCATATGACAGAGTGACATTCATGGTTCAGTTCGACACTAACCCAGAGCAGGCACCTAAGCTCAGCGGCCTTACTGTGAAGTACCTCAACGAGCTCGCACAGAACGGCCCTACAGCAGAGGAGTTCGCAATGGCTATGGAGAACATCCAGAAGAACCTCCCAGAGTCAAGGATCACAAACTCTTACTGGCAGAGCGCCCTCACCCTCAACCATGAGTACGGCATCGACTACGATGCAGAGTACGAGGCAGCCCTCAAGAGCGTGACTCCAGAGGATGTGAAGACCCTCATGCAGGCAGTCCTTGCACAGGGCAACTTCATCCAGATCATGCTTGCTCCAGCAGAATAAACATCATCCACACTTTTCTAGGTATACCGTGGCAGATACCCCTTTCGAGGTGGGCATCTGCCACGGTTTACTTATGATAACGTGGACGATGTTCACATAAAAGTCCTGACACGGGACAACAAAAGAAAAGTCCTGTCACGGGATCGTGACAGGACTTTTCTTTTGCTTGAAATCTGATTACTCAGCTGGCTCGATTGCACCGAATGGGCAAGCGTCTGCGCAAGTACCGCAATCTGAACAAACGTTAGGATCGATCTTGTAGATGTCGCCCTCTGAAATCGCGCCGAGTGGGCACTCTGGCAGACATGTACCACATGCTGCGCAGTTCTCTGTAATTCTGTAAGCCATTTCTTATAAATTTAAAATGTTAGTATTGTCTTGCATGAAATGTGATAGAGACATTCCGAATGGCAAATTTAGTCATTAATTTTGATATTCAAACATAAAGACGAGACAATATATTGTCTATCTTTGTAACAGATTGCCACGTCGGGGCATGCCCCTCCTCGCAATGACGTAGAGTGGAACAACTTGCACCCTCGCAATGACGTGGAATGGAACAACTTGCCCCTCCTCGCAATGACGTCGAAGGCAAACAATTGGACTCGTCGTTGCGAGGAACGAAGTGACGTGGAATGGAACAACTTCCCAACCGGACGTTCGTCGGGTCTGAAGAATGTGACCACGTCATTGCGAGGAACGAAGTGACGTGGCAATCTGCCAAATAAAACTTAGTATGAAGAGAAGAATTACCATTATAGCGGCAGTGCTTCTGTCAATGCTCACCGGATGGGCGCAGGAGAAGATCGGAAACGTGCTGGAGATCGACAAGACGATCCATAATTTCGGAGACATCATGCTGGACAGCGGTCCGGTGTCATGCACATTCACATTCAAGAACATATCGGAGAAGCCGGTTGTAGTTTACAACGTGGTTTCAAGCTGCGGCTGCACTGACGTGAACTGGACCAAGGAGCCACTTCGTCCTGGTGAAAGCGGCAACGTATCTGTGACTTATTCCAATGATGAAGGCCCATATCCGTTCGACAAGACCATCACGATGTACGTTTCGGACATCAAGAAGCCGGTGCTGTTGAAGGTGCGCGGCGTGAGCCTTGCAAAGGCACAGCCGCTGGAGGAGCTGTACACTGTCGCTTATGGTCCTTTGGCACTGAAGAGCGCATCACTCAAGTGCGGCAACCTTGATCAGGGAGAGCAGAAGAGCGATGCAGTGATGGTGGCAAACCTGTCTGACAAGCCGATCCGAATTACATTCGGAGATGTTTCGGACAACCTAAATATCGAGGTCTCCCCTAACCCGATTCCGGCTCGCAGTACGGCAGAGATGAGCTATACCGTTACAGCTTCCAGGGACTTGTGGGGCAAGAACAGGTATTGGGCTACCCCACAGATCGACGGAAAGGCATACAGGAACGGTAATAATGACAGCAGGATATGCGTGACTGCGTTCACAAGGGAGAATTTCAGCAACATGAGTGAGGTGGAGAGGGACAAGGGACCGATGCCGAAGTTCACCACGAGCACTTTCCAGGCGGGAAAGATAAAGAAGGGAGAGACTGTCCATGCAGAGTTTGTAATGACCAATGACGGCAAGTCGCCGTTCTCAGTATATAAGGTCGATGCTGATGCGAAATGTTGGTCACACAGTGACATCCCGACATGCGCACCGGGACAGAAGATAAAGTTCAGAGTGCACATCGACACGTCGAATATGCCGGAGGGCGAGATGCTGACAATAGTCACCCTGACGACCAATTGTCCGCTCCGACCTATCATCAACCTATTTGTTGCTGGCTGGATAGAATAAACAGATCCTCACGTCGCTACGCTCCTCAGGATGACAATATACTCGTCAGCATGACATCAGACAATGGACACATCAACATGACATCAGGATGACAGTATACACGTCAACATGACCTCAGAATGACAATATACACGTCAGCATGACCTAAGAATGACAATAGACACGTCATTGCGAGCGAAGCGTGGCAATCTCTAGAGTAATAATGAAATGCTACATACAATAATAGATATATTAAGAAATTCGATACTGATTACGGGACTGGTGGTCATCATGATGATGATGATCGAGTCCCTTAATATAGAGTCAAAGGGACTGTTCTTCAAGGGTCTGCGCAAGACCAAGGTCGGCCAGGTAGTGATAGCGTCGCTGCTGGGGTCAATCCCGGGATGCATGGGAGGCTTTGCGACCGTTTCCCTCTACACACACAGGATGTTCAGCTTCGGCGCCCTTGTAGCCATGATGATAGCGTCATCCGGCGACGAGGCTTTCGTGATGCTGGCGATGATTCCGGAGCAGGCTCTGATCATCTTTGCAGTGCTGTTTGTGCTTGCTATTGCTGTCGGAATCATCACCGACAAGATATACGACAGGGTTCATGCGAGGAAGTGCGGACTTCATGACCACGAGGAATGCGGAGTGCATACTGACTGCGACGGATTCGAGATTCATGAGCATGAGATTGCCACGTCGGACTATTGTCCTCCTCGCAATGACGTATCGGCATCGTCTGAAGATGACCGTTACACGTCATTGCGAGCGAAGCGCGGCAATCTGCGGCATTTCGGATGGAAGCGAATAAGCATGCTGGTGGGGCTTGCGCTGTTCATTGCCGCGTTGGGAACTGGTATGCTGGGACATGACCATTCCGCTCATGAGAGTCATTTGCATGAAAGTGAACAGATTGCCACGGGCGAAGCCCTCGCAATGACGTGTGAGGAACATGGGCACAATCACGGACATGCAGACGGAGAGGCAATGACGTGTGAGGAACATGGGTACAATCACGGACATGCAGATGGAGAGGCAATGACGTGTGACGGACATCACCATGACAGACATACCCATCATGACCATAGCGAAGGCATTTGTCATTTCGACCAAGCGGAGCGCGTGGAGAAATCTATCGACCTTCTCAGCGAAGACTGGATGAACGTGCTTTTTGCAGGACTCAGCGTAATCATGCTGGTCGTGCTGATATTCGCCAAGGACCATTTCGTGGAGGAGCATCTCTGGAACCATATAATCAAGAAACATCTCCCTACCATATTCGCATGGACATTCGGAGTGCTGCTTGTGCTTGGAGTGGTCATGCATTATGTCGACATCGACAACTGGATCAGCGACAACACTGCTCTTATGATCCTTCTTGCGACCCTGATAGGCATTATACCTGAGTCTGGTCCGCACATGATCTTCGTTACACTTTTCGCTGCGGGAGTCGTTCCTTTCCCTGTCCTTCTTGCCAGCAGCATCTCCCAGGACGGCCACGCGGGCATTCCTCTGCTTGCAGAAAGCAAGAAGAGCTTCGCACAGGCGAAGCTCATCAATTGCTTTGTCGCACTGGCCGCAGGATATGCTGCCATGTTGTTCATGTAAAACTAGTAGACCAGTTCGACCTTATCTATCCAAAGCTTGGATGAACTGCATCCAGTGAAGTAATCACCGTATCGCGATGCCGCGCATGAAACGATGATGTGCGTAGGCACCTCTTCCATATTGTGGTAGTCAAGCGGGATCGTATACTCAACCCACACACCTGTATTGGCAGATGTCTTACCTGCTCCATTGAGGTCGTAACCGTCATGGTAGATGACCAGGTTTCCGTTTGCAATTGTGCTGGCATCAGTGCTGAAGTCAACAAAGGTACTTGCATCAGTTGTGTTGATGTGCACCGGACTTGCAGGTGATCCGCCATACTTCTTGTAATCCCATGTTCCAAGGGCGAACTTGATCTCAGCACGGTCATAATCACTGTTTGAAAGGGAAACTCCCGGAGGCAGAACCTTTCCGATGATGTCCATCGGACCTGTCTGATACTTGCAATACAGTTTCAGTGCAGTAGGCCGGGTTGACCAAGGACGACCGAAGTTTACCTTTCCTCCACTTGTGCCGACAAGTCCTGCGAACTGGCCTGTGAAAAGGTTTCCTGCCGCAAGGATACCTGCGAGCTGACTGGTCTGGGCCCTGACAGACTGATTGCCGTCGACCTTATCCTCAGTATCTATGTATGTGATGACGATGTTCATGCTGGCAGACCCGTTTACACCTTCGCTACCCTCACCGTTTCCTGAACCCCAGAACATGAAGGAGCCATCCTCGACACCACAATCCGGATCATAGAACTTATAATATGAGCTTCCTGCAACAAGACTCGCATACTCAAAGCTTCCGTTAGGAATAGGCGTTGCAGCTTCTGTCCTGAATTCCTTGACAGGACTCTTATCCTTTCCGGAAATGGATATGACTTCATAATCAGTTTCGGGCTGAAGTCCCTTGATATGCGCCACAAAGCTACCTCCATCAGATGTTACATCTTCAGCAGGTACATCGATCCATTCTTCAGATCCCTTTTCGCGATACTGGAAGCCGTTCTCCACACCTGCGACTCCGATAGCTGTCACATATGCCATTCGCGCCCATGGATTAACCTTCTTGATCTCCACAGATGCATCTGTAACCTCGACATAAAGGCCCCATGTCTCGGTCTGCCCGAATGAAGTCACATCAATGAGGATTCCATTGGTAAAATCGGTCAGCTCATCGATCTCGCGAGAGTAAGCAGTCTTGCCTTCAGGTCCGAGCTTAAGCGAAGTCACCTTGAGTTCAGATATATCCGTCCTCTTGCCGACCATAGCCACCGCACGGCGGTTATAGACATCTATGACACTGGATCCCATCTGTCCCTGTACCGTAAAGTAGCGTTCGATGTTCCTTACGCATGCTATAGTCCACTCATAGTCATCATAGGTGGTGATCGTGAACTTCAAGGGATTCGTGAGGTCATGCACTCCGACCAGTTCCATTGAAGTCTTGGCAATGTCCTTGTCTATCTTGACAGAACGTATGCTGACGTTCTTTATATCTGATGTCTCAGGAAGATGAATGGTAACGGTCTGCCTTTCATAGTCTATATCTATCTTCTCCGCCTCATCCACTATCACCGATGTGATATTAGGAACAACAACCGGATATGGAAGGTCGTTGTTCACGCACGAGGTGAGCGCAAATACTGCGATAATATATTTCAGTATCTTCTTCATACTATAGATGTACTGTAAGTCCGAATGCCAGATCAAGGACACTGAGGCCCGCACGGGCCTTCCATGCATGTCTGACACCTTCCACATGGCCATTATCGTATACCTTCACATTGGCATACGAAAGACCTGCCATCGAGACGCAGACCTGGATCGAAACGTTATTCATAGGAAAATATACAATACCGGGGGCAAAGTTCAGGCTCACCTTGTTATTGAGCGAGTATGCGTCCGACGCTTCTCCCGCATAGAACTGAGTCTTGCTTCTGGTATAGCCGAGCACATAATCCCAGAAGATACCGACTCTTCCGAAATTGTCAAGTCCGACATAAGTCCTCTGGAATATCGATCCACCGGCTGAGCGTGACACTGCATTCAGGCCTCCAACCTCCAGACTGAGGTTACCAAGAAGATCTGCTGTGGCAGAATCAACCATACCGTTGATGTTTGTATACTGGAAGCATGCTCCCACCGCGTGATTATCGGCAAATGTATAGGCCCCCTCAGGCGCAAGTCTGAGCATAGAAGCGTTTGCACCTACACCCTGCAGAAGAAGCATATAGTCAGAATTATTGCTGGAGAAGTCTGCATACATTACAGACAAGCCACACTGCCACTCCCCTTTAGGCGCGATCAGATGATTCTTGAAGCGCCTTGTCTTGGTAGAGTCCTTCGGAGCTATCTCCCCTCCGAGGACAATCGTCTCACGCTCTTTCTCATCCTGAGCAAAAGCGGTAACATATGCCGTCATGAGGCATAATGCTGCTATAATCTTAATTGTTCTCATTATAGGAAATAGTATGAAAGTCCAACTCCAAGGGAGAGGAGGTTAACCATGAATCCTGCTGATGTCGAGTCGGTAAATCCTGTATCAACCTGATTGTGTATCTGGGTGTTCCAGCTGTAGCCGAGACCGAACACTCCGACATTAAGTTCCACTGCAAGTCTGTCTGTAAGGAAGGCTACTATACCGGGGTCCACTGCGAGTTCGAGAGCATATGCACTAGTGTATGTACCTGCCGCATAGGCTCCGTTCGCATTGAAAGCTTTGCCCTGCTTGAATGATCCTCCCAGGAGAACATCCGCAAACATGGCCAGACGCTTGGAGCCGGCAAGAGGAATATATGCTCTATAGACAGCATGGGCGCTGTATTTATGGTTTATCTGATAGCAGTCCTTCGCTCCCATGGAAATGTCCGATATGGACAAATCAGCAGAAGCAAGGTCAAGCATGCTTCGGTCATATGAGAATCGAAGTCCGACTCCCATATTATCCTTCACCATATACAGCAGCTTCGGATTTACTGAAATATTATATCCTTTTGAATTTATATCACTGATGACCAAGAGGTTGTAGCCATCATTGACATGTTGCGAGTAACGTGCTGTTCCTCCTGCCACCCATGTTCCCTTCTTCACAAAAGGAGATGAAGGAGTCATTTCGTATCCTCGATCATAATGCTGAGCCTCGGCGCTCAAGACACCGAGGAACAGCATCGAAAATATGATTAAAAATCTGCGCATCGAAAATTATTCATAGATAAGTTCAAATGCATCAAGCCAAAGTCTTGAGCTTGTACTTCCGACAAAATAGTCACCATACTGAGATGCTGCACATGAGATGATGATATGAGTCGGATAAACATTATCCTTCTGATAATTGATAGGAATAATGTACTCTATCCACTCACCTGTAGACTGTGTGACTTTATCAGCTTTATTTATCTCATAGCCATCATTATAGATGATCACATCTCCATTAGCTACAGTACCGCCTTTAGGATCGTTATAAAAATCGATGAACGTACTGGGCTGAGTTGTATTTATCTGAACAGGGCTATCTGCTGTTCCACCGTACTTCTTAGGGGCCCAGGTACCGAGAGCAACCTTAACCTGTGCACGGTCATAATCGCTCTTGGTCAATGAAACTGAGCTTGAAGTGTAGTCGATCGTACCTGTAGTGTACTTTGCCCAGAACTTGATTGCTGTCGGTCTCGCTGCCCATGGACGGCCGAAGTTGACCATACCGCCACTTGTTCCTATAGTCTCGACAAACTGACCTGTAAAGAGGTTACCAGCAGCGATAGTCATACCCATAACTTCAAGGGATTGAGCACGCACAGACTGTTTTCCGCCATCCCCGGCATAATAATCCTCAGTGTCCGGAACAGTAATCTGCGCCATTGAACCTGGCTTGATGCTTCCACCCGACTCCTCATCAGAGTTACCAGAAGCCCAGAACTTGGTATTTGCACCCTCAACGCCGCAGTCTGGGTCGTAGAACTTATAGAATTTCTGTCCTGAGACGAGACTCACATATTCAAAGCTTGCATTAGGAAGAACCGGTGCAGCCTCTGTTGTGAATGTCTTGGAATCTCCAACAACCTCCCCATTGATTACAAGATTGTAAGTATATCTTGTCGAAGCTGTCAGGTTCTTGAGTGAAGCATGATACATTCCGTCCTCTCCGAGAACCCCATCCTCATACAACCAGTCTGTACCGTTTGAGCTGTATCCGAACTGTACTGTCGCACCTGCATTCTTGTTGGCGTCAACATTGGCATGAACATCTGCATGACATGCCCAGATCTCATAGACAGATGATGGAGCAAGACCTGTCAACACTGGTACAAATACGATTGTATCATCTATGTTATCTGTAGTATAGTCAACCATAAGAGTAAATTCAAGGTCACCATCCTTGATAGTATACTTGAGATTCATCCTATATACCTTTCCTGCAGCTATATTTTCAATAAGTCCTGACTTTGTGAATGTACTGCCATCCTTGAGGAGGGTACCGGTAAATGTCCAGGCCAGACTTGGTTCCTTGATTCCCTCAACAAGGAAATATCCTTCCTCACCATTCCTGGAAGCATCATATACAAGCTGTGAAGTCTCATCAAGACCGATTGTGAATGTATAACCTTCGGCAAAATTCTCTGCTACTGTCGAGTCGAATCCGATGCAGGTTACAGCATTGTTTACGAATGCCTCTACTTCAACATCTGTTACATTATTTGCTTTGATGGTAAAATCCTTTGAACCCTTGTAGCTCTTCTGGTCCCATGATGCAAGTGCCGGATGAGACTTTACCATTTCTCCAGCTGCAACATCCACGCGATACGAACCAGCTGCAAGATAGAAGGGTGACGGCATGGCATTATAAGTATAATCACGTACCAGACCCTTGAAATTATCCTTATAAATCTTGACTGAAGCAGTATTGAGGAGTTCTTCTGAACTCATTGCAGCCTTTGTCTGGGCCTCAATACTCATCTTCATATTTAGTATACCGGTTCCTTTCTCTTCATTTAATTCAGCCTTATTGCAGGAAACTGCTGCAACTACCAAGGCTATGGCCAAAGCTATCTTTTTCATAACTTACCTCCTTACTCTACAACCATAGTAATTACACTCTTCTTGGCCTTGCCGTCAGCATCAACAATTGTCATCACGAAAACATGATGACCAGGGAAAGCAACAATTGCCTTCTGAGCATTGGAAAGATCAAATTTGATTTCCTTTTCACCAAGGATGGCATCACCATGCGGGAATGGAACAACATCAAATATAAGTGGATCGCAAGTAGGATTTACAAGGTCGATGTGTGAGGCATTTGCAACGGCAACGGCTCCAGCGAAGTCTGGTGAATCTGTTGTGATATCAACAGTGAGTTCTGCCAGACCGGCAGGAATCTCTGCTTCGAAGAGGATGGCCATTGTTGTAGAACCGTCTTCCGCAAGTGGGGCGATAGGAATATTGATGACACCTGTGCTGTTGATCTGATTTCCGTCTCCATCAAGAACGATATCATCCTCAGTAGCTGTGATAGTCGGATCACAACCCTCAGCAAGAAGTAGCCTGATTCCACCGTCATCCTCTGGTGCGTTAGGGTCATCACCTATTACATCCTCCTCTGCAATAAAGTCATTATTGAGGATTTCATCAGAAATAAGGTCACTGATAACAATGTCAAATGTAGCTGTTCCCTCCTCATTTACAAAAGGAATGAACTTGATCTGACGCCACTGCCTTGGAGCTACACCTGTAAATGTCTTGCTCATTGTAACACCTTCATTGCCATTGATATGGCCCTTGAAGTTAACAGTCATCGTAGTGCCATTCACAGCAAAATATCCTGCACTCTTGTCATACTTCTTGTCAGCGCCGAGATTATAACTGAGAGGATATCCGGCTGTAAGCTCTACAGTTGTTGTACAATCACCTGTAACAGTTGCAAGGAACTCATCGCTATAATCGACTGTAACCTTACACTGAAGGAGAGTACATGTGAGTTCTCCTATCGATGTAGTCACACCTGCCTGAATAGAGAATGTCTTTGTCACACCGTAAACAGGCTGTTCGAAAGCAGCGATTTCTAATTCTTCCTCAATGGATCTTGCTATGAGTGTGTATTCACCCGCCGGCATGGAAATCATGTTTCCATTATTCTTTACTTCACCGTATGTCTTCTTGATGATATCATTACCATCAATATCCCTTACAAAGATAGTGTAGTTATTTCCTGCTGCAGATGCCTTGGTGATCACTTCCTCATCTAATCCGAGTGAGAACTCACTGAATGAAAGGAAACCATTTCCGTTTTCATTATTGACAATCGTCTTCTGGCACGATGCAGCGAGCATCAGGACTGCTGAAAAAGCTGCAAGTATAATATTCTTCTTCATATTTAAACTTCCTTTATTCATTGAGTTCGAAATCGCCGAGTTCTACTGTCTCGACTGTATCATTGAATTTGATTGTTATAGTTGCGCCACCTACATTAGTCACATCAAAATTGAATGTATATGCAGTAGCCTCACTGAGATTAGAATAATCCTTTGAGAATGTAGAGGTCTTCTTCTCACCCACAAGGGTTCCTTCCAGTTTGAACTTCCAAGGATCCACGAATGCAGCACGCGACTCTCCCTTGGCGAAAACCGCTATTTCCTTGGCATCGCGCGTAAGTTTGAATGAGTAATCCGGATAATAATTGTTAAATGCCTCAGTGAAAGTCATTTTAACAATTGCATTACCAAGGCTGACGGGAACGGAAACAGCTGTCTGCTCGCCTCCTACTATGGTAAAAGTCTGGGTGCCTGTGAAGAACGGCTTGTCAAAACCTTCATCATTCTCAAGGTCACCATAAGTTGCACTTACAGAGTACTCCCCACCATCCAGAACGGTCTCAGCCGACCATTCTGATATTTTACCGGTCCAACTGTAATCCTCACCTGTAATTGTAATTGTAAAATCTGCCACTGACGGCAGGGTTGTGTAGTCCGAGACATTACTCTTGGTCACATCTGCAACATGTTCGTTGCTTGAGACCTCGAAAATCACCTGGCCGCCTTCTGATGACTGGATCTTCGCGCATGAAACCGCCAAGGCGAGAACCAGCACACTCACGATTGTTTTCAAGTGTGTCATTGTTTTGGTTTTTGAATCTTATGTTAAACTTTAATTTGCTATCTGCACTTTTATGTTATCGATATAGACATTAAATTCACAGTTTCCGGTACCTGATGATGCCCTATAATCAACGTAAAAACATATTCTATTTTCAGAATTCACTTGATTCAAGACAGCACGTCTTGTAGTAAATGTCTCACCGAACGCATCATTTCCGCAATTATCCTCCACCGGAACTCTTTCATGAGTTGTTCCAAAATCAGCTATTGTCGTGTCATATTTTGAGGTGATTCCTGTGGCTCCAGTAGGAATTCCATTCAAGACACCAGTTTTACTATGGGTAGCAATTGCCAAAACTGGGTCAGATAAAGTCAAGCTGCTTCCGGAATTCCTGTTTCCGCCCGCATCAAATATAACATCAACATTGACAGTCTTTCCTGGCTTGATTCCGGATAATTGAGGTGTATCCAATCGTCCGTAATGGGTTGATGCAAAGCTTACAATTATCTTCACTTCCTGATATCTCGTATTGATACGGACACAACTGCCCTTCTTCATCCAGTATCTTGCAGCATTCCAACCCTTATGGGACATATAATCATCAAGAGAATAACCTGGCTGTTCCCTCTCACTGCTGCTATAGCTGTTATTACCATAGCTTTCACCTTCCTTATAAATACAAGAGAAGTCTTCAAAAAGAAGATATGGAACTGTCATAGTTAACGATGTCTGACCCATATCAGTAATAGCCGGCATGGTCAATGTTTCGTTCATGAGAGCATTTTCAGAATCATATGTAACTGTAATACTCTTTTCACTAAACGCCATATAAGCCTGGAGGTCAGTCTCGAACTTAAATGAAAGAGTTTCACCCACGGGTATTTCATAGCCCGGCTCATATACATAAACATTCGATCCGCTTTCGCCCCATTTACAACCTTCCGGCGCAGTGAGTGTAATCTTTCTTGGATTTTCCCCGAGATTATTCATTCCCAAGGTAAGATTAATTATACCGGCATAATCCACCAGATCTCGAATCTTCAGTTTCACCGGAGTTGAATGGCCTGGCAGACAATTCTTTCCTTTAAGATCAATGGGATCAAAAATAACTATCTTGTCATCTGTATAGGCCTTAGTTATTTGAAGTGACTGACCTTCGGGAAACTGAACCGGCGCAAATGCCAGACAAGCGAATTCATAAGCATCTCCATTGGAAACTCCGATAGGCTGAGCAAGTTCAAGGGTTACATCAGACTGGCCCTCAGATATATGTACCGGAGCACCCGGATTTTGCAGATCACAAGTTACATTACCTACCACCGCTGTAGGGAAAGTCATATACAAGCGTTCTATCTTTTCTTCTCCCAGAAGATTATCTTCCTGAGGTACATAGAAACGGAACTGATGCATCATGCGATTCAGTTCCATCTTCATTGTAGTATGATCGTTTGGATCAGGGAAGGCTGTAAGTTGCTGATGCAGAACAGGTGTTGCAATCATCACATCAACACCTGCCGAAGCCTTTCCATCCTGAACAGATGGGATGCAGAACTTAGCTTCGGTACCATTTACTTCAGCAGGAACAGGATAGCAGCAAAAATAAGTATAAGTACCCTGCGGCATTGCCTCTGCAAGTTCAGAGGTAAAGAATCCACGCTTACCATCAAGTCCATGTGCCTTGAAAATCTGATTATCCAATGTGAAGTCTCCAGAAGAATTCTTTGCCCATAAGGCAAGCTGATCGCCGGATTCCCACACAGCAGACAATCCGTCTGGCTGCATCATTGTGCGTGTCTGATGTCCGCCGGCATAAAGTCCGACTTCTATAGGTCCTATCTGTGGTGCTGACTCTTGCATTTCTAGACTTTGGCAAGATATGATCAGTGCACCTGATAAGATTATTGATAAAGCTTTTCTCGTCAGTTGAGATCTCATTAATTCTGGTTTTTGAATCTTAAACAAGTCGCAAATATATGGATTATTTGATTTAATGTAGTACATTTGCGGCCGTTTTTTTGGATTTTTAACCTTAATGTATCAAAATTTCATGACTAGAAACAAGATGACAGATGCAGGAAAACCTGCATACATCGCTCCACATTGCAGCATGGTGGAGATTTACTCAGAAGGAGTCCTCTGCCAGAGCGGAGGTATCGGCGACATCGAACATGACGGTATTATTGGAGACGATTCAGACATTTTTTAATCCAGACTCAAAATTATGAAGACCAACAGAATCATTATTGCTGCCTTAGCTGCAGCAGCGGCTGTTTCATGCCAGAAGGAAACTGCGTTCGAGTCTGGAAACCAGATGCTTGAACCGATGACAATATCAACAGAAGTGCAGACTAAGACATCGCTCAACGGCTCAGAGATCCATTGGACAAGCGACGACGTCATTGCTGTATTTGACAACACCGGAGCAAAGAATGAGTTCACACTCACCCAGACAGACGGTTCTTCAGCAGACTTTGCCGGAAACGTCACAGTCGGGACTACACAGATTTATGCGGTATATCCATACGAACTCGCGAAATCAGCAGATGGAAGCGTGCTTAATGTCACTCTCCCTGCTGACCAGACACCAAAGGCCGGCTCATTTGCAGAGGAACATAACATTTCTGTAGCAAAGGCCGAGAAAACCCCAGGCGTGGCTCAGGTTAGCGGAGTTTCATTCAAGAACGCATGTGCGCTTCTGAAGTTCACCGTACCTGCATATCTCACAGACGTGCAGAAAGTCACAGTGTCAAGCAACACAATCATTGCCGGAGACATGACCATCGACTACAGTGGTGATGCTCCTATATGCACAGTTTCCGAAAACGGAAGCAAGAGCATCTCGATGACCGGAACATACGAGGCCGGAAGCACATTCTGGTTCGTCCTCGCTCCTGTAACTCTCGACGGCATCAAGGTAAATGTAGAGACAGCTCAGGGAGCATGGGAGATGAGCACAGACACCCAGTTCGAGATGACTGCCGGAAATTACAGAAACCTCGGTACACTGAAGCTTGAGGAGGTACTTGTTCAGGGTGCAACAGCAGCACACACTTATGCTGACGGCATCCTTACCGGTACAGAGGTCAAAGTCAATCTCGGAATTCCACAGAATACAGCTGCTTACATCACAGCACTCAACCTTGAGGTGAAGAACGCGGCAGGCACAGTTGTACGCACACTGTCAAAGGACAGCGCAGCAGCTATAGAGACCATCTCAGCTGACGCTCAGTGGCCATATCTTCCTAAGGGTGAGTACACTGTATCAGGAACATACACACTCTCAGGAGTTACTGAAAAGGCTATCGAGGAGATCGCTTTCAGCGTGACTGAAAGTCCCGTGTTTGAAATGAAGTCTGTAACAGCATACACTTCATATAACAAGTATCTCGCAGGTGACACTGCAGGAGCAAACAGCCTTGACGGCTCTACAATATATGGTGTAGGTGCCGATATTACAGTTTCAGATGCAATCCTCTACAATTCCAACTACAACGCTCTCACTGTGACTGACAACGGAACAGCTGTCCAGGCAGGTGACCTTGCTGGAAGTTCTTGGGGCAGCCATACCATCAAGGCATCGTTCACTCTTGACGGCGTGACCGTGGAAGGCTCTGCTCAGGTAGAGGTTACCGGTATTCCTTACAGCTACAACTTCGTGAACGGTTCTCTTGACCAGTATAGAAACGATGGATGGGCCACTAATGGAAAGCTTCGTGCTTCAAACGAGACTCTTGCTGGCAGAGCTAAAACATTGGTACTAAACCACAGAAGATATTCAAAAGTTTTCATCGTTCTGTTCGATGAAGCAGAGAAAGGCTTTGTAGTTTCACCTAAATTCCATATTCCAGCCGAGTTCAGCGTACAGCCATGTATTTTGAGAAGCACATATCATGCGACAGATAACCCTGTACGTACAGGATATGTCGGAGCGGTGAGCAGTCAGACGTCAAGTAACACTGGCTCAGTATCATACACCACTACTGGAGGCAACAGTACAAGCGGCAGCGTAGCAGGAGCGGGTACTTGGATGAACGCATTCACAATTTCGCCTTCTTCACCATACATCAGCCTTGACTGCGACGACAGGAGCAAGAACAAAGACCTGGGATGTTATTACTTCATCCACGAGGCGCATTTCCGTTACGCAGAATAAACCGTAACAGCAAATTGTGGTAAAAAAGCAAAGGGTGTGGTCAAATAAAACAAACCACGCCCTTTTCGTTTACATGCAAACCAACAATCAATAAAAATTTGTATCTTTGCGTGATTATGTCCTTTTAATTTTATGGCAGAGATAATTAATTACACAGACGACAACATCAGGACCATGGAGGGCGTGGAGCACATCCGCAAGCGCCCTGGAATGTACATCGGAAGACTCGGTAACGGAGACGATCAGGGAGACGGTATCTACGTGCTCCTCAAGGAGGTAGTGGACAACTCGATCGACGAGTTCTCGATGGGATTCGGAAAACAGATCCAGATAACAGTGACAGAGAAGGAGGCGACGGTAAGGGACTTCGGTCGAGGCATTCCCCTCGGATCGGTGGTAAGGGCCGTGAGCGTCCTGAATACCGGAGGTAAATATGATACCAAGGGCTACAAGAAGTCCGTGGGTCTGAACGGAGTGGGTCTGAAGGCTGTGAATGCGCTTTCGGCGCATTTCTATGTGGAGGCATATCGCGACGGCATGTGCGCATTTGCTGAGTTCACAGAAGGAAAGCTCATAAACGAGGGACAGAAGGAGACAAAGGAGAAGAACGGAACCATGGTGAAGTTCATCCCTGACGAGCACCTCTTCGTGGACTACACTTTCCACATGGACATCATCGAGACGATGATGAAGAACTACTCTTACCTCAAGAAAGGACTTACGCTGAACTTCAACGGTACTCCATACAAGTCCGAGCACGGTCTTCTCGACCTGATCAAGGACAACATGTCGGAGACTCCTCTCTACGAGCCTATCCACCTTATCGGCGAGGACATCGAGATCGTGATGACCCACGGAAGCAGCTACGGAGA
>JAEIGA010007397.1_pt1 | contig 16704 bp, 28 predicted proteins | sample 9270691 | NCBI WGS metagenome assembly JAEIGA01 (sample SAMN17057246, study PRJNA624740) | gut metagenome | biome: biome; isolation source: fecal sample | host: Bos grunniens | place: China: Xizang | collected 2019
CAAATGACTGGGAGGGGAAATGGAAGAAAACAAAAAATACTATTGGCTCAAGCTCAAGCGTGACTTTTTCAAGAGGCATGACATCAGGATCATCGAGGAGATGCCAAACGGAAAGGATTACGTTCTATTCTATCTCAAATTGCTTCTTGAAAGCGTAGACCACGAAGGGACTCTCCGCTTCAGCGATGCAGTTCCGTATAACGAGCAGATGCTGTCGGTGATTACCAATACCAATGTAGATATCGTAAGGTCCGCTATGAAGGTATTCATCGAGCTTAAAATGGTGGATGTCTTCGATGACCAAACGATCTATATGAGTGAGGTTGAGAAGCTTATCGGTAGTGAAAGCTGGAGCGCGGAAAGAGTTCGAAGACACCGAGAAAGGCAAAGTTTGTTACAATGTAACGCGAGTGTAACGCAAGTGCAACATCGTGTAACATCGTGTAACGAAGAGATAGATATAGAGATAGAGAAAGAGTTAGAGTTAGAGAAAGAGGATATATGCGCTTCTCCGGCAGAGCCTACGAAGCCATCCGCGCCTCAAAAACACAAGTACGGCGAATATAAAAACGTACTCCTCACGGATGAAGAGTACGAAAAATTACAAGATGAGTTCCCAAATGATTATGAGGAGAGGATCGAGAGGTTGTCTTCCTACATAGCAAGCAAGGGAGCGAAGTATAAGAACCACCTCGCTACGATCCGCAATTGGGCGAGGAAGGATAAGCAGACAGGGGCTAACGGCATACGGATTAATAATACCGCGTCAGAAATTGACGATCTGTTTTGAGGTGACTCGATGAACATTACGAATTTTATTAGCGACCTCGAAAAAAAAGCCGCCGAGCGCATTACAACCGAGCCCGACGACTATATAGGTGAGGATGGACTCCTATACTGCGGAAAATGCCACACAAAGAAGCAGACGAGGATCTTCTTATTGGGCGAGGAGCGAACACCTCCATGTCTCTGCAAATGCCGACAAGAACAACGGGAACGTGAAGAGGCAGAACACAAGCGAATTTTATTTGAAGACAAGGTAAAAAGGCTACGGCAAATGGGCTTCCCCGAAAGGGAGATGCAAGAATGGACTTTCGCCAATGCGGACGGTTCAAATGAAAAGCTTATAAGCGCCGCACAAAGATACGTTGATAACTTCAAAGAGTTTCGCAAGAACGGCAAGGGTCTGTTGCTCTTTGGAACTGTTGGAACGGGCAAAACCTTTATCTCGGCTTGTATAGCAAATGCTCTTATAGACCGAGGATACCCCGTGCTAATGACGAATTTTGCGAGGATAGCAAACACCGTCAGCGGTATGTGGGAGGGGAAGCAAGAGTATTACGACAGCTTGAATGATTATCAGCTGTTAGTGCTTGATGATTTAGCGGCAGAACGCAAGACGGAGTACATGAGTGAGATTGTGTTCAATGTGATCGATGCGAGATACCGTGCAGGGCTTCCGCTTATCGTCACCACGAATCTGACGAGTGAAGAGCTAAAACACCCTGCTGACATATCCTATCAGCGCACGTTCTCACGGTTGCTTGAGATGTGTGTTCCGGTGAAGGTAGACGGCAAGGATAAACGCCTTGAAAAGATGAAAGCTGACTTTCAGCCCATGAGGGATTTACTTGGATTGTGAGGTAAGAAAATGATTAATGCGGCAAACGAGCGGCTAACCGCTCTTGACATCGAGATCAGAGAGCTTCGAGAGCAGGGAAGAATCGCACTTGACTACAAAGATATTCAAGCGCGGTATGGCGTGGGAGTCACCAACGCAAGAGAAATTATAAGAGGCATTCGCAGTGTGTGCGGTGGTGGAAAGCTCCCTGCGGGCAAGGTTCTTCCTTCCGAGGTGAAATATTGGGAGGGTCTTGTGGATAAAAGAACCGTCCGATTGTAAAAAGAATAAGCCCCTGTGCGCCAACACAGAGGCTTGGAGGTAAGGGGGAAACAAAAAATCGAAACCAACATATAACGACCTTATCTATATTTTAAATCAAAACACTAAAAAAATACCAAAAATTACACGATGTTAACTATTGGAGGATAAAAAATGTTTAAGAAGATCAAAGAATGGTTTATATGGCTTTTCTCTCGGAAAGTGGGAGAGGCAATAAACAGCGGAGCTACATACGAAGAGGTATGCGAGGTGGTAAGGGAGGAAATGGCGAAATGATTGACTTGCGATGCGGCGACTGTCTTAACCTTATGAGCGATATTCCCGACAAAAGCATTGACTTAATACTTTGCGATTTGCCTTATGGCGTGTTAAATAAGAAAAATCCAAACGCAAAATGGGATTGCGTAATACCTTTTGCCGATATGTGGCGTGAGTACGAGCGAATAATTAAAGACAATGCGGCTATCGTCCTGTTTGCAAGCGGTATGTTTACATCCGACCTTATGCAGAGTAACAAAAAACTCTGGAGATACAATCTCATTTGGAAAAAAGGAAACAGACCAACAGGATTTCTCAATGCGAAAAAACAGCCTTTGAGAATAAGTGAAGACATATGTGTGTTCTACAAAAAACAACCAACATACAATCCGCAATTCACAATGGGCGCCAAACCCCATAGTCGAGGAAATGCCGGGAATGCTAAAGGAAAGCAAGGGCGTAATGGATGCTATGGAGATTTCAAAACAACTCCTACTATTATGACAAGCGAGAAATACCCATTGTCGATAATAGATATTGCGAAGGAGCATCCGCAGAAATATCATCCAACGCAAAAGCCGGTCGCTCTTTTGGAATATCTTATTAAAACTTATACCAACGAAGGCGATACCGTTCTTGATAATTGTATGGGCAGCGGTAGCGTAGGGGTCGCGTGTGTGAATACTAACCGAAATTTTATTGGTATTGAATTGGACGAACAATATTTTCTTACTGCAGAAAGCAGAATAAATGAAGCGATAAGGAGACAAGAAAAGTGAAATACATATCGATATCCCGCGTTTGGGTGATAGACGAGGAGGAGATGGCGAAATGAGCTATTCGGCGTGTTCTCGAAGCGGCGGTGCGTGTACCGGATGTATGATGTGCCTGAAAGACCGCAAGCCCGAATACTACAGACGGAGAGACTACAACGAGTGGACAGCCGAGGATGCGGTTGAGTGGTTCTGCTCCGGTTGGGAGTGCTTATTAGCCATTATCAAGCATTGCGATCTATTCGCTGAGGACAACGAGGAATTTGCGAGAGTGCCCAAAGTTGTCAACGAGGACGAGGTTGATATTTACTGGGATGACGGACTTATGAGTTATCCCCGTGACGAGGTTGAGGAGTGGCGATATATTGATTTTTTAAGCTATCTGTCACTATCAGACGGTAACGCATACATAGCTGTAATGGAGAGAGAAAACAAATTATTGTATGGAGGGAACAAATGAAATACAAATCGGTTTACAGCTTTTGGCTCTTTGATGAAATCAAGAGCGGCAATAGGGTATACGCCCTTGACAAGAAGCTAAAGAAAATAGTTTTAGTCAACGATTTGACCGCAGAACAGTTGGTTGCTGTGATGAACAGCGCCGAGGCAGAGCCTACAAGATATGAATTTTGGTATGAAAGCGAGGAGAGCAAATGAGCGAACTTAATATTTTTCAGAGAATGGCGGCGATCTCGGTTGAGATGGCTACAGTTGGCAAGAACCTGACCGTGGGAGACGGCAAGAACAAATACAAGGCGGTGTCCGAGCGTGACGTCATTGATGCCGTTAAGCCCCTTGAAGCCAAGTACGGCGTTTACAGTTACCCCATTTCAAGGCGAGTGCTTGAAAGCAATCTGCTTGAGAGCGAAAGCACCTACAACGGCAACACCACCAAAAAGACCACCTTTATGACGAGGATCGAGACTACTTACCGATTCGTAAACATGGACAAGCCCGATGAGTTTATCGAGATCATTTCCTTTGCGGAGGGCATTGACCCGCAAGATAAGGGAAGTGGAAAAGCGATGACCTATGCGGACAAGTACGCTTTGATGAAGGCGTACAAGATCAGCACCGGGGATGATCCCGATCAGGAAGCATCACAGCCTACGGAATATAAAAAGGCGGAAAAACCTCGGATGATATTCAATCCCAACATGGGGGCGGCAGGGTACAGAAATATGCTTCTTATTGAGCTTGAGCACCGAGGCATAGACGCAAAGGCATATGGCGCAGAGAAGGGGCTTAGCAAAGAGACCACGGCAGAGCGGTACTTTGAGCTTATCGAGGAGCTGATGGGATGCGCTTAACGGGTCGAATTGCGGGTGCGAGTGTTGATTTCGCTTCGGGGAAATCAATACTCACCCTTGAGGTAAACGAAAAGAACGATTTCAAGCTACTCGTTGACGAGATGAGGGACAAGGACAAGCTCTCCATTGAGGTCAAGCCGTACCGAAAGAAGCGGAGTCTTGATTCCAATGCCTATTTTTGGGTGTTAGTCGATCAGCTTGCGGCAAAGCTCGGTCGCGGCAAAACCGAGATATACAAGGAATATATCAGAGAGGTTGGCGGCGTTAGCGACACCGTGTGCGTGGTAAATTCTGCCGTGGAGCGATTTAGGTCGCAATGGCAGGGCAAAGGACTCGGATGGTTTACGGAAGCCACAGAGAGCAAAATTGAGGGGTGCACGATAGTAACGGTGTACTACGGAAGCTCAACCTTCGACACGGCGCAGATGTCGAGACTCCTTGACATGTGTATCGAGGATTGCAAAGAACAGGGCATTCAGGTGGAAACGCCTGAAGAGATCGCAAGAATGAAAGTATTGTGGGGGGAGTAAGATGGCTACATATATAGCACGAATATCCTATGGCAAGGATAGCCTAAAAATGCTTGATGTGATCGTGTCGAGGGGATTGCCCCTTGACCGAATCACAACGAGCGATGTATGGGCAACAGACACGATCTCCGCTTGCCTTCCTCCGGTCGAAGAATTTAAGGCAAAGATGGACGAGGTCATATGGAAGAAATACCGAATCGAGGTGGAGCATTTATGCGCTCGGAATCCCGACGGTAGCAAGAAAACATATGAGCAAATGTTTTACCATGTTCCGAAGAGAAGGAAGGAAGGAAGGAAGCGGACAAGGATTCCCAATTATCGGTGGTACGTGGTGTCAAGCACTTAAATGGAATGTCTCTGCTGAAGCAAGAGGGAACGATCAAATCGTTTCCAGGAACTGTGGGCGTTCCTTGGTGTCAGAAGCTGAAGATAATAAAGGATTTTCCAATAAGACCGAGACTACGGTCGCAAATAAAGATATAGTTGAATATTTGGGAATCGCGGCAGACGAACCGAAGAGATTTGGACAACTTAATGACAGAAAAAGAGCTCCGTTGGTAGAATTTGGGATAGAGGAGGATTTGTGCGGATTGTATTGCACATACGATGGGTGCTTATCCCCAAGTTATGAGACGTCATTTAGGGATGGATGTTGGTTTTGTCACAATCAAGGCATAGACCAGTTAAGGTTTTTACGCAAGAATTATCCTGATCGGTGGGCGTTACTGCTCAAGTGGGACAAGGACAGCATTACAACATTTCATCCTGACGGGCACACGGTACACGATTTTGACTACCGATTCCAAATGGAGGATGAGGGACATCTATTGCCCGATCAGCCTTTCAAGTGGGCTATGCTGGATTCGTTACAAATGAGATTTTAGGGGGAGAAATGGCAAAGTCGATTATTCAAAAAAGACAAAACAAAATGCTACCTTTGCGGAAGGAATGCAAGCGCGGATTACTTCGGACTTGATGAGCATCACGTCTTCCCCGGTCATAACCGCAAAGCCTCGGAAATATACGGCTTAAAGGTTTATCTCTGTCACGATAGTTGCCATTTGAACGGAGTGCATCAGGATGCGAAGCTGAACAGAGTGTTACAGCGCAGGGTGCAGACGGTAGCAATGAGACACTACGGTTGGAGCTTGGAAGATTGGCGCGACAGATTCGGGAGGAATTACCTATGACCGTTGAAAAATTTGCAGAGCGAATCAAAGCGTATTATAGTCACCAAAAGGGAAGCGTGAATGCTTCTATGGTGGTTTACTACGTAGATCAGTTACTTAAAGAACATAAGGAGGCAAACAATGCTTAAAATTCTCGTCAGGAAATGGGACGAAAACAAGGAAAAGCTTCAGCATGAGCTTTCGACAAGGGAGTCTGTGAAGCTATACGAATATAAAGACCTTGTGAAACTCACGTTTGAGGTTATATATAACGTCGGTGAGGTATGGGATCACAACCAACTTGATTTAAACCATATGACAGAAATAGATAATGGTGATTATCAGGGGACTCTGTTATACCTCATTCCTTTCGACTCATATCAGCCATCAGAATATGAGTACCTTATGACCTATGTGGGTTACGGCTCATGCTCGGGGTGCGATACTCTTAAAAGTATTCGAGGCGAATGGGGTGGTGATGGCGGGTTAACCAAATCACAAGTCAAGAAATTTATGAAACTATGCAAAGACATATTAACCAATACAATCAAGCCTTACAACGGTGGTTGGAGGAATGATGAAGAATTTGAACATGTGGAGGAAAAATAATTATGGCAAATTTCAATTTTAACAAGATCATTCTCGGCGGCAGACTTACCTCCGATCCCGAACTCAAGCAGACAGAGAGCGGCATCTCGGTAGTATCTTTCAGCGTAGCGGTTAACCGCAAGACCAAACCGGGCGAGGAGCAGAAGGCTGATTTCTTCAATGTGACCGCTTGGAGACAGACCGCTGACTTCGTGGCGAGATACTTCAAGAAAGGCTCGTCCATCTGCATCGTGGGTGCTTTGCAGACATCAATCTGGACAGACCAAAACAATCATAAGCACTACAGGACGGATATTGTTGCCGATGAGGTAATGTTCGTTGACAGCAAGGGCGAGGGTGGACAGGCTACCCCCACAGCGGATACTCCCACACCGAAGTTTGAGGAGATCAAGACGGATGATGATCTCCCGTTCTGATGAGGTGATGTTATGGAGCAATATAGTATATTTGATTTTCTTCCCGATGGACAAAAGTACAAGCCTATCAAGTCTACCGATTGGAAGTGGACTATGGCGAACGACTACCCCAAGGAAAAGAACGGACTCAAGGTGTTCTCTTGCTTCGCTTGTGGTGGTGGATCGACAATGGGATACAAGCTTGCAGGGTGCGATGTAATCGGTTGTTGCGAGATTGATCCCAAGATGAATGAGGTGTACATAAAGAATCACCATCCCAAACATAACTTTCTGATGGATATAAGAGACTTTAATAAGCTCGATAATCTCCCTGAAGAACTCTACGACCTTGACATTCTCGATGGCTCTCCTCCCTGCACTACATTCTCTATGGCAGGAGACCGTGAGGATTCGTGGGGCAAGAAAAAGAAGTTCCGTGAGGGACAAGCCGAGCAGACTCTTGACGATCTCTCCTTTGTATTCATTGAGACCGTTGCAAAGCTTCGCCCCAAGGTTGTCATTATGGAGAATGTCGAGGGACTTATTAAGGGTGCAGCTTGGGCATACGTGCAGAAGATATACAAGCAGCTCATGGATATAGGCTATCAGGTAAAGCACTGGCTTCTTGAGGGTGAGAAAATGGGTGTACCTCAAACAAGACACAGGGTGTTCTTTGTGGCGGTAAGGGAAGACGTTGGGTTTGATTTTGATGACTTGGATATGTCCTTTAATTATGAGCCTATTACCTACGGCACCATTAAAGACGGCAAGGGGCGTACCTGTGAACCCGGAAGCAAAACATACGAATTGTTGTGTGAAGTGCGACAAGGCGAAAAAGATTTATGCCCTGCTCATATGAGATTATATGGGAGCGAAGCTTTCTTCCAAAACAAGATACTTTATGATGACGAAGTTGTTATGACTATTCGTGCAAAAAGTAATGACTTTTGGTGCATAGAGGACAAGAAAGGGATGTCGCCAAGCGAGATATTGCATTCACAAACCTTTCCCGAAGATTATGATTTTAATGGATTTAATTTATCAAACGTAACATATATCTGCGGAATGTCCGTCCCTCCCATAATGATAAAGCGCATCGTCACAAGGCTCATAGAGAGTGGCTTGTTTGATTATAAGTTACGAAAGTGAGGATAGGAGAATGAACAGATACGTTTACGACGTATACGACAACAAGACCGACATACCTATAATAATCGGCGGGAGTGCTGCGGAGTGCGCAAAGGCGTTAGGAATTAAGCTTGACTCGTTCAGGTCGTATATAAAAAAACGCCGTTGCACGCGGTACACGGTTATTAGAAGTATAGCCTGTGAGCTTGACGATTCGTTTTGTGCGCGGCTGAAAAAGGCTCGATTTAGGGCAGGGATCAGCCAAGAAAAGTTAGCTCATTTAGCTCAAATAAGCTTGTCGAGCGTTAGGAGCTATGAAGAGGGGCGGCACAAGCCCGATATAGAAACGGCTGCAAAACTTGCCAGAGCTTTAGGCATATCAATCAGATATTTAGCAGGGGAAAAGAAAGGATATTAATATGTTTATTTCAAAGAAAAAAATAGGTTATCTTGAAGAGAGCAACAAGCATCTCGCAAACGAGAACAGAAATTTGAAGAAAAAGCTTTACAAGCAGAAAGCGGCTGTTGATGAGCTTTACAGCCTCACATACGGACTGATAGGCGCGGTTATAGAGGCGACGGGTAAAAGTAAGCTCACAGTATCATCGGACGAGGTTGCAGAGTTTCTGCGCAAAAAAAACCTTGTTGTCGAGGAAAAGGATGAGGCTTACATCCTCACCGTGGAGGCGGCTGATGGCAAAGAAAAAACAGAGTGAGTTAGCTTGCCCCTTCTACAAGCGCAGGGGGGCAAACTACATCGAATGCGAATCGCTAAAGGCATGCAAGCTGCGGCTTACGTTTAAGACCCAAGGTGAGCAAGCGGATTACTTTGAGGCGTATTGCGGGTCGATACGGGGCTGTCAAGATTGCCTGATCCATAAAGCTCTGTGGCTTAAATACGGAGGTTAAGATGGGCAAAGAAAGGTATTTTCACGTCAAGACTACAACCTCGGACGGAGTGGTTCACGCTTCTAAAAAAGAGGCTGACCGTTGGTGTGAGCTTAAACTACTTGAGAGAGCGGGGAAGATCAGCGACCTTAAAAGGCAAGTGCCCTTTGAGTTGATTCCTGCGCAATATGAGGCTGTGCCTCGGTACTCAAAGACCGGGGCAAGGCTCAAAGACGGGCGTAAGTGTGTTGAAAGAGGCGTGGTTTACATCTGCGACTTTGAGTATGTTGAAAACGGAAAAAGGGTAGTCGAGGACACCAAATCCCCCGCTACCCGCAAGAAAGAATCGTATATTATTAAACGCAAATTAATGAGATATATGTACGGCATTGCCGTGAGGGAGGTTTAGGATGAGTAAAGCAATACTGATGAGCATTAAGCCGAAATGGTGCGAGCTTATCGCATCGGGCAAAAAGACGGTTGAGGTGAGAAAGACCAGACCGAAACTTGAAACGCCGTTTAAGGTGTATATTTACGCTACCGAGCCGAGAAGTAAAAATGATTTGGGGCTATGCCTTGACAATGGCAAAGTCGGTTTGGTTTATAGGTGGAACTACGACTACGCTCGTAAACATAAAATGCCGATATTGAGTGGCAAAGTCATAGGCGAGTTTGTGTGTAATGCTATTATCAGTCATTGCGAAATGGCAAATGCAGATATAGCAGAGATACAAGGTTGTATTAAAAGAGAAAAACTTTTGGAGTATTCCAACGGCAAAGAACTTTTCGGTTGGCACATATCTGACCTTGTAATATATGATAAGCCGAGAGAATTGAGAGAGTTTTATCACGCTTGCACGCAACCGAGCGGAACGGATTGCGCAATCTGTCTCGACAGAGCTGTGCAGAAATGTTGGCAGATCACAAGACCGCCGCAGAGTTGGTGCTATGTTGAGGAGGGTAGATGATGAATGAAATTAAGTTGAAGCCGTGTGTGTGCGGCGGCAACGCGGTGAAAATTAAGATATTTTCACACAAGCGATATGATTGCTTTTACAGGTGCGACAAATGTGAATGGCAGACCAAGGTGTATGTCAGCCCGCAGGGGGCTAAAAATGCTTGGAATAGGAGGGCAGATGATGAACAAAGAGCAGATTGAGAAGATGGCTCGGACTATGATGAACGCAAAAGAAGAAGTTGCGGAGGCGCTTGGACTATTTGTTATTGCAATGGCAGAATCGCTTTATGAAGCAGATTACCGCAAGATGCCTGAAAACATAGGAGAGTTTTCGGACGGATACCACACCTTCAACGAGTTATATCATCACAGAGCGGTGTTGTTCTCCGTGATATGCAATATGTTCCCCGAAAAGGCTTGGAAATCAAAGTTGCACGATACGGGAGATATGTATGACGGTATGTTTATAGTCGGCATAGAGACGGAGCAAGGACAAGCTACATACCACTACGATATAGATCCGTATTGGGACATATTCAAGGTGAAAGAGCTTGAGAAAGCTCCTAAATATGACGGACATACTCCTTCCGATGCGATTGAGAGGATCGGTAATCTGAAGCAGAGCGAGTGGATCAGCGTTGAGGAGAGGTTGCCTGATAAAGAAGGAACATACTTAGTTTATACAGACAAAGACAATATTACTATGGATATTTTCTGCGTCTATCCGAGCCACGGAACAAAATTTTGGGTGGGTGGAATAAACGGAGAAGCCACCCATTGGATGCCTCTCCCTGAGGCTCCGAAAGGCGGTGAGTGATATGAGAGAGATTTTGTTTAGGGGAAAACACACACGTACAGGTGAATGGGTAGAGGGACTTCTTTGGAAGAAGAAATATAACCACGATAAACTCTTTATTAGTTGTTTTCCCAATAAAGACGATGACGAGGAGATCTATATCATAAAACCCGAAACCGTAGGACAGTACACGGGATTGACTGATAAGAACGGAAAGAAGATTTTTGAGGGGGATATCGTAAGGGCAGACGATTACGTTTTCTCCATCAAATACGGCAAGTGTGGTGGAACTCCCAATGCAGATAATTACGGCTATATGGGATTTTATCTTGAAGCGGTAAGCGAAGGTACAAAGTTGTGCGCTCACTATGGTTTGCGTGATGATTTATGCTATTTCACAGATATTGCAGTGATCGGCAACATACACGATAATCCCGAACTTTTGAAAGGAGAATGATATGAAAAAGATAATAGCAGTTTTGATGATCTTGAGTTTGATGATAGCAATGGTTGGTTGCAATATGTCAATAGGATTGGGCAATTATTCCTTTGCGAAGGTACACGTTGACTCGCACCATTATTCGGGGTGCCTCACTATCGAGGAGTGGCACGACAACGAAACTGGCGTGGAAGTGAAGACCAAGGAAGCCGGAAGTTTGTTTTTATCCGAAGGAACTTATTTCCTAATCGAAGACGAATGTCCTTTTTGCGGTCACGATGAGGGAGAATGATATGGCATACACAAGAACATATAATCCGTGTGACGATTGTCAGTATGCATATTCAAAGAATGGTCAAGAAAGCAGCGTGTGTAAAATCTGCGAATTTGAGGAGTTGCGCACCGCCGACGTTGTACCGAGGAGCGAGGTTGAAAAGCTTGAAGAGCATATTGACGATCTGAACGATAGTAAAGAACATCTCTGCGTGATGCTTGGAGAGGCAAGAGCAGATGTTGCGAGGGAGATATTTGAGGAGATCGAGGAAATTATTGATTCTCATGAAATAACCATCGGTCTTGTTTATGACGAAGGTGCTGGCGCAACTACGGCTATTGATCGCATTAATAAAAAGATTGCCGAACTCAAAAAGAAATACACGGAGGGCGAGTAATATGTTATTTAGTTACCAAAAAGAATTAACCGGACAAAATATTGGAGTTGTTTTTGGCTCTTTTTCTCCTCTACATCAAGGTCATTTAGACCTCATTATGAGGGCAAAAAAAGAAAATGACGGCGGTTGTATTGTCATAGTATGCGGATATGACGGAGATAAGGGCGAGCCGCTTATGCCACATAAAAAGCGTTACCGATATGTGAGAGAGTTTTTTGCGGATGATGATCTTGTGGCGGTGTACGCAATAAACGATACCGAACTGGGGATTGCAAAATACCCCAATGGGTGGGAAAAGTGGCTTGTAGAATTTAATCGCATTTGGGATTTTGCGGTTGAAAGCAAGTCTGCAAAAAGACACTGGTATGTTGGAGAACAAGATTATTATGACGGACTTACACAGAGGGGCGAAAGCGCAATCTTGCTTGACCGCACCGAAAATCTCATATCCGCAACTATGATCAGACAGAACCCGATCAAGCATTGGGACAAGATCGCTTATCCGTTCCGCAGAATATTCAGCACGAATATTCTTATTATCGGCACGGCTTCCGAAGGAAAGAGCGTTATGACAACGGATCTCGGCAAATATTTCAACGCCCCGCATAGTTGGGAATGGGCGAGAGATTATATCGAGGAAAGTTGTATATCAGATTGGGAGTTTGACAGCACAGATTTCATGGCATTTCTTGAGGGGCAATATAACCTCAATAAAAAGCTCATAAATTCCCCTGCAAATCACGGCGTATTCTTTGCCGACAGTGATGCTATGACGACGAGGATGTATGCCGAGCAGTATGCAAGAGAAGAAAGTTGCGAATTGACGCAAGAGGAATTTGAAAAGATCGCGGTTATGGCTGACGAATACGCCCGGAAGAGCAGATGGGATAAGATTTATTTGCTTTGTCCTAAAGGTACGTTTGTTGATGATCATTCAAGATTTATGCTGCACGCAGGAATGGAAGAACGGAAAGCTCTATTTGATATCCTCTGCGAAAATATCAAAAGAACGGGCAACTGGGATAAGGTCACTATTCTTGATGGTGGCTACTGGAAGAACTTCGAGAAAATCGTTAAAGATGTAAAGGAAATTATTGAGAATGGAAAAGATTAAGAATTATATCAAGAATGAATTTTGGGTTGGTTACACCCTCTTTGAAAAGCTCTTTTTATTGGGTATGCTTGTGCTCCAGATCGTTGTCTATATCATCGTGCCCGACACGGTGATAGGCATTATATCGGGCATATCGGGTGTTATCTCGGTTGTGCTTTGCGCAAAGGGAAAGATTTCATTTTACTTTATTGGATTCGTGCAGACAATATCGTATTTAATTCTTGCGTGGAATAACGCATTTTATGGTGAAGTCATCGAAAATGTATTTTACCTTGTAACTATGGTTTGGGGTATATTCCTTTGGAAGCGGAACATGCAGCAGAACGAGGACGGAACAAGCGATGTAAAAGCTAAAAAATTCAATTGGTGGATGTGGACGCTCGCAATCATTGGCACCGTTATCTTAACCGCAATAATGGGATTCGTCCTTGACCGCATAGGAAGCAATCAAGCCTATCTCGACGCCGCGACAAATGTAATGTCGATATTCGCGCAATTCCTTATGATATGGCGATACCGTGAGCAATGGCTTTGGTGGGTTGTTATTGATGTGATCTGCACAATAATGTGGTTCAACGCAGGCAATTGGTCAATGGTCGCTATGTATATCGCTTGGACTATTAACGCTCTTTACGGTTGGTATAATTGGAGTAAGTTGAATAAAATCCAAAATAAATACACGGAGAAATAATAAAAGGAGCAGGGAGATCATCCCTGCTCTGTTCTTTTTATATACAACATCGTAGCACTTTGGGGAAGGGTGCTTTTTTATTTGGCATAATTATTATGAAGATTTATCGAGAGGGGGCTTTCTGTGGCTGATTGGAACAAAATAAAAGCGGAGTACATCGCAGGCGGTACAAGCTATAGGAAGCTTGCAGAAAAATACGGTGTGTCCAAGAACGTGATCCAAAAGAGGTCACAGGCGGGTGATTGGATCGAATTGAGGAGACAGGTGGTGGACAAGTCGAATACAGCCGTGGTAGAAATGGAAGCCGAGAGACGAATAAGGCAAGCAGAAAGAGCTGAAAAGATAGCGGACGTGTTGCTGGATAAATTAGCGAGGGCGGTAGACGAGCTTGACATTCAGCTTGCCGAGACGGTAACCAAGACCAAAGTGATTGAATACCGGAATGCTGAAAGACCCGATAAGCCCACAAAGGAAACCGTGGTGGAGAAGACCGAAATCGGTCAGATACACACAATTATCGACCGAGCGGGGCTCAAAGCGGTAGCTACCGCACTTATTGATGTTAGGAAAGCCCTTGGATTGCAGACGTCGCTTGAGGACAAGGAGCAGAGGGCACGAATTGCCGCGCTGGAGGCAAAAGCCGGTCTTGGAGACGAGGATGATGATAACACAGGTGTATTGATGCTCCCCGAGGCAGATGCCCCCCTTATAGACAAGGAGGAGAGCCGTGAGTAAGGTCATTTGGACTCCCCAACCGAGACAGCTTGAGCTGATGCGCAGACAAGAGGACGAGGCTTTATACGGCGGCGCGGCGGGCGGCGGCAAGAGTGATTGCGCCCTTGCAGAGGCTCTGCGGCAGATACACATTCCTCATTATAGGGGATTGATCCTGCGAAAGACCTATCCGCAGTTAAGCGAGCTTGTAGACCGCTCTACGGAGTTATATCGATCTGTAGTGCCTAAAGCTAAATACAACGACTCAAAGCACTATTGGCTGTTCCCGTCGGGCGCAAAGATATATTTCGGTTCACTCCAACACGACAAGGACAAGACCAACTACCAAGGTAAGCGTTACGACTTTATTGATTTTGACGAGCTTACACAATTTACATTTAGTGAGTACAGCTATCTATTTTCCCGAAACCGACCCAATGGTCCCGGTACACGGTGCTATATGAGAGCGCAAGCAAACCCCGGTGGAATTGGTCACGGATGGGTGAAGGAGCGATTCATCACCCCTGCGCCGCCAATGACAACTATTTGGGAGAGGGTAAAGATCAGATTCCCCGATGGGCACGAGGAGGAGAGGAAGAAATCCCGCATCTTTGTGCCGTCCACGGTCTTTGACAACAAGATATTGCTCCAAAACGATCCCGATTACTTGACAAGACTTGCTTCGATGCCCGAAAAGGAAAGAAACGCGCTTCTGTACGGAGATTGGGATTCTTTCGCAGGGCAGGTGTTCACAGAGTGGTTGGATGATCCCGACAGATACCACGACCGCTACAACACCCATGTGATACAGCCCTTCTACATCCCCCGTGAGTGGCAGGTGCTGTGTTCCATGGACTGGGGATACACGCGCCCCTTTTCAATAGGATGGTACACATTCGACGGCGAGGGCAGGATGTATCGCATTCGTGAGTATTACGGATGGGATGGCGTACCCAACAACGGCGTAAGGCTTGAGCCGAGTGCCGTGGCTAAAAAGGTACATGAGATCGAAGAGAGCGACCCTAACCTGAAAGGGCGCAGGATCATCCGTGTGGGAGATCCCGCCATTTGGGGCAAGCAGGGAGGAGAGAGCATCGGAGAGCTATTTGAGAAGGAGGGAATTTCCTTCGACAAGGCAAAGCATGACCGCATCAACGGTAAGATGCAATGTCATCACCGCCTCGCATTTGGGAATGATGGAAAGCCGATGTTCTATTGCTTCAGCACCTGCCGCAATTTCATAAGGACGATCCCCAACCTTGTATATGATGAGAGCGATGTGGAGGATGTGGACACAGACGGAGAGGATCACATCTATGACGAGTGGCGATATGCCTGCATGGAGCATCAAATAGCTCCTCGTAAAAACATAAGACAGAGGGTAGAGGTATACGACCCGCTCTCTACAGAAGATATAAAATACGACCCCTACGCTTGGTACAGGGTCAATTAAGGAGGCACAATGGAAGATATAAAAGCACCCGAAGCGGTACAGACCGTTGGGGAAGAGCGGCAGATGCCCAAAGTTATCACCGAAGAAGACATAGCCAATATTACAACGGTATTAAACGATTACATGAAGGGTAAGGCAAGCCTTGACGCACGTGTAATTGAAGATGAAGAGTGGTGGAAGGGACAGCACTGGGCGGAGATAAGACGGAAGGAAGGGAAGAAAAGCAACTCCCCTGAGCCTACCTCTCGTTGGCTGTTTAACGCTGTCACAAACAAACATGCTGACCTTATGGATAATATGCCCGAGGCTGTTGCCCTGCCGCGAGAGCCAAGCGACACACCGAGCGCGCAGGCGTTGAGCGAGATATTGCCCGTTGTGTTCAAGTACAACGATTTTGAGCAGACCTATTCAGATAACGCATGGGAGCTGTTGAAGCACGGCACATCGGCTTACGGCGTGTTCTGGGATGCACGCAAGGACGGCATCGGAGACATCGCTATCACGGCTATCGACCTTTTGCGCATCTATTGGGAACCGGGTATTACCGATATTCAGGACTCCCGCAATCTCTTCATTATTGACCTTGTAGACACTGATTTGCTTGAAGAAAGATACCCCGATAAGAAGGGCGCGTTCAAAGGCAACGGCATATCTATTCAGCACTACCATTACGATGACAACGTAGATACCTCAAAGAAGACCGTTGTTGTGGATTGGTATTATAAAAAGGCAACCGCAGACGGCAGAACCCTTTTGCATTACGTCAAGTTTGCGGGAAATAGCGTTCTTTATTCAAGTGAAGACGACCCGCTGTGTGCAGACCGTGGCTTCTACGATCACGGACAGTACCCCGTTGTTATAGACGTGCTTTATCCCGAAAAGGGGACACCCGCGGGATTTGGTGA
>JAEIGA010007398.1_pt1 | contig 16699 bp, 11 predicted proteins | sample 9270691 | NCBI WGS metagenome assembly JAEIGA01 (sample SAMN17057246, study PRJNA624740) | gut metagenome | biome: biome; isolation source: fecal sample | host: Bos grunniens | place: China: Xizang | collected 2019
ATTTTTGTTGTTTTAATAAGAATTGCAGAATTTTCATCTTCTGGGTCTGCTCTTTTCGTAAGTATAGATAAAGCCTTAGGCCCGTCAATTTTGTGATACTTAAGAAAGTCATCGGTATCAGCGTGTAACGGGTCTGTGAGAAGTTTTTTAATATAATCTTCCATATGTGATATGAAAGCATATCTTGTCATCTCTGTATGGGCCATATACTAATTGTTTTTAATTTCATTTTCATAGAAATTACGACGCTGCCATAATGTTTTAAATAATGTATTTACGCAGTTTGCCACAATATCCTTAACTTTCTTTTCAATATCCTTATTGAATTGACGGTCGCTTTTAAATGTGCTTTTAACGATATTTTCCACATCAGTTTTAGACAATCCCGCTTCCTCAAGAAGTTGGCTTGCGATTGCCTTTTTTAATGTAGATTCATTTATGATAACTTTTTTTGCCATATCTTTAATATAGGATATTATAATTTACATATAAATAGTTTATATAAAAGAAAAATCCACCTAAATAGGTGGATTAAGTAACGGTTTTAAACCCGCTGATATTATTTGTTTTGCATATTCTGAACCATACGCTCAAGGTCAGCAGATTCACTATTCCATTGTTCTCTCCAATTCTGATAGAAACCGAAAAGTTTATTTAAGATTTGCATATTATCCTTATTAAGAATAAGTCCGTCAGCCCAAACAAAACAACCGTTTCCTGTGCTTGTTTTAAGAACAAATTGCCACTTTAAATTATTGAGACAAGGAATTACTCCACTAAATACAAGATTTCCTGTTTCAGGCATATAGATAAGTGGGCACTCGCTAACATTATTAGGATTAACCTTGTTAAATTGTGCTCCACTCTCTACTGATGAGCGAAACTGCTGTATTTGATTAGTTAAAGCATTCTGTCCAAATTTAGCCTCATCAGTAATAGCAATAGCGTTTGATGATTTTTCCTTATTAGTCTCTTCTGTTAAAAGACTATTAGATTTTGAAGACATATTGCTCTCTTGGATATGCCTAATCATACCAAGCATATCTCTTGTAATGTCATCTTGTGTCCTTACTTTCTTTGCCATAAATTAAAAATCGTATCCCATACCATTCCACCAATTAGTCATATTGGAAATAACTTTCTTATTAGTTTTAACATTGGTAGAATTAATTATTTTATCTAATTCAGTTTTAATTTGTTCTGCTTTCTGAATTTCTTCTTTCACAAGTTGTTCGGCCATTTCAGGGTTTTTAGTTATAGACTGATTAAAATTAGATTCAGCCGTTGAAATTTCATTAATTTTTTCTGCAATTTCCTGTATAGGCTTAAGTTCTTCTTTAATTTTATCAGCAATCTCCTCAATTTTCGTATCAGTTTCAATATTAGTATTAACATTTGATATAGATTCAACAATATTATCTATATTAATACCAATGTTATCAGCTTCGATTACTTGTGTTTCTGCTATTGGAGCTTCATCTACTACAGTTTTTTTCTTTGCCATATCAATTTCTATTATCTTTATTATTTATAAATATCAGATGTGATAGAATTATTTAAAGCCTCAGACCTTAATTTCTTAAGAGCCTTTTCTTTAATTTGTCTTACTCGCTCTTTAGTTAATCCCATATTTTTACCTATTTCTTCAAGAGTTAACCCTTCTTTTGTGTTAAGGCCAAAATATTCAGATATTACATATTGTTCTCTTTCAGTTAGACAATCAATTAGGTTATAAATAATTTTTTTAAGTTCATCCGATTTAAGTTCATCCATAGAACTATTATCAATATACTCTTCTTCAATATTATTGTCAACCTCATAACCATCTTCATCAAAAGTGTTTTGCTTTTCAAAATCTTGTGGTAATGATTCCCCTTCAATACCAACGCGCTCTTTTAATGCTTCAAGAATTGATTGTTTTATCCACCATACGGAATAACTAATAGTTTTATAGCCTTTTTCATAATCAAATTTATCTATTGCTTTCATAAGCCCACAATTACCTTCTGCAATAAGGTCAGAATATGAAAGACCAAGTCCTTGATAACCACGAGCTACACTTGCAACAAACTTTAGATTTGACTTGATAAGTTTATCTCTTGCGCCAATATCATTATTTTTGCGATAACGTTCCCATAAGGAAAATTCTTCTTCTCTTGATAGTGGTTTAAAATCACTTATCTCTTTAAAATAAGTTTGAGAACTTCTCTCAAAATCGTTAACGATTTTCTTCTTTTTTAACATTCCTTAAGTCATTTTAATATTATTTTTAAAAGGTTTAACATTCTACTTAATACGTGATATATTATCTACTTTTTGCACGGTAACAATAGAATCGTGCCAATCCGCTATATCATTGATGTGTGTAATATGAAGAATAAACGAATAGTATTCGGTAATCTTATTGTAAAGTTTCCTCATATCATCGTAGTTTTCACTTGCTACAGTACCAAGCACTTCATCAAGAAGAATAAATGGAGGGCGAGATAATTTAGACATATTACCAAGTACGACTCTAAGTGCTAATGCCGATTGTGTCTTTTCAAGACCAGATGCGGCAGACAAACGAGTTACTGTTTCATCTCTAATGAGCAAGAAATCTACGTCATTTTTCTCATTCATAACAACTTCTACACGGAAATCTGTAATATCACCAAGAAGACGATTAAGTTCGCTATTAATAATAGGTAAAGTATTTCTGAGAACCATCTTACTAATACCATCCTTACCAATCATTTGGAGATAAAGTTTCCAATACTTCTCAATCTTACGCTCCTCGGCTATTTTTACCAAATAACTCTTCCTTAGAGAAATTGTTTCTGTATGTCTTGCGTTTTCTTTTTCGAGAGATGTAATTGCATTAAGTAAATTTCTCTTATTGGTCTCCCCGCTTGAGATGTTAGCATTAACAACATTGATATGTGCATCAATTTCGCTATTTTTCTTAATAGCCTCTTTGTTTTTTTCTATCTCTTTAAGGGTTTGAGATTTTTCCTTATATTCTGCTCTCTTATTAGCAATTTCAGTTTTTAGTGCGGCAATTTTAAGTTCAATTTGAGTTTTCTTGTTTGCTTTTACACGAAGTTCTTCAATAGTGGCCATTGCAGATGTTAATTCATCGCTTCTTTTCTTCATAGCAATGCCATCTGAAGTAAGTTGTTTGATACGCTCGGTATTTTGCGATATTTGAGCAGAGTTATCTACATTATCAAACTTTTTCCCGCAAGTAGGACAGAACTCAGCACTTTCAAGGGCCTTATTGGTAGATTTTAAACTATTAATAGTCGCTCTTGTCTCAGCCATCTTACTAATAAGTCTTTCATTTTCTGAGCGCATAGACTTATACTCGTCTTCAGAGAAGACGATTTCACCCATTTCAGACAAATCCTTTTCAAGGATTTCTACCATACTATTTTTTCTTTTACCATCTTCAACCAACATATTAATGGTGTTTTGAAGAGTGGTTACATCAACCTTTAATAAAGAATTGTCTATAACCTGTCTTGAAGATAAAAGTAATTCTTTACTTTGCTGATATTCTTCGATGGATTTATTAAGAGTATCAATTTGGTTATTATAGGCCCCTATTTGTGCAACATTATGAGTTAATGTCGCTGTTAACTCTTCAATATCAGTTTCCAATTGTGTTTGATTGTACATATCGGAATAACGCCCCACAGAAATTTCTTTATTCCACTTCTCACGGGCTTTAATATCTTTATCCTCTATAAGAGAAAGACCAATCCATCGTGAAAGAAGACGCCCCTTCTCTGTTTCTGTGAGAGAAATAATATTATCAAGGTCTTTGGCGTTAGCAGAAATAATAAGGTCAAAGTCGCTCTCATTACCAAGAGCCTCCTTAATAATTTTACTTGTGGCTGTAGTAGAAGCCTCCTGTTTATTATCTTCAGGTAAAATTTCTTCAGACCCGTCTTCTGATACCTTATAATATTCTACTTTATTGGTGACCGTCTTCGTTTTCTTACCCTGTGCGGGCCTTGTAAGTGTTCTGCGAATAATAAAGTCTTCTCCATCAATATTGATACAACCCTCAACATTGATTGTTCTTGTTTCAGGAAGATAGTTATTGAAAAGTTCACCGAGATTCTTTGCCTTATTTGTGTTTGTTTTTCCAAAAAGAAGGAAATGAAGCAGGTCATAAGCAAAAGTAGACTTACCACTCTTATTTGCGGGCTCTCCGTTAAGAAGAACTAATCCATTGAGAGTAGTAAAGTCAAAATAGTTATCAGGACCATATGAAAGGAAATTACTCCATTTTACCCATTTAATAGTGTATTTCTTGCCCTTATCATATGCGTCGTAATTAATGAGTGAGTTAATTTGTGAATCTATTTTTAATATTTCCTCAAAATCAACATCTTTAATATCATTATTGGCAATATACTGTTTCATCAATTCTTGCTGAAACTTAGGGTCGTGAATACTTTGTACGGTTTCTGCTGCGAGAACATCATTTGCATTATTTGTAATGTAATTGGTTTCAATAGTGATGTTCTTTGCAGGTATACCGTATTTTTTAGCCATCAATGCAATCATACTATTCTCAAGTTCACGAGAATAATTTGACTGATGTACATTCCATTGGATTTTTACTTTGGCGTTCTGCCCAATATCAATTTTTTTTGTCATTACAATCTTCTTTTTTTAGGTTTTGATGTTTGTTTCTGTATTTCTTCCGATGCTTTTTCAACAGCCTCCATTGTTAATTCACCATAAAATTTATTTGGGATTTCTTTTTGGGTATATTTTGGTGAAACCGTAGCCGTATTGGCACTTGTTGTTTCCATTTCTACTTCATAAGGAGTCAACACAACTTCAGCACTTGGTTGTTTGGTTGATTTTCGCATATCAATAATCTCTATGGTTTTATTTTCCCCATCAGAATCTTTTTGTACTTCAATCATTAATGTTTTTTCATAATCAGTACCATCGTCAGGATGTTTAATGAATGCGGTAGTTATGTTTTTGTCATCAGTATTTTCGTATAATGTTCCAAATGGTATGTCACCAAATTTTTCTATTAAGAATTGTTTTCTTAACATATCGGTGCAAAACATCTTTATCTGAAGATTATTAAGTTTACAGTATGCAACAATCTCTTCAAAGAGTTTATCATCATCTATTTGTATGCTATGCTTTGCCATAAAATTTTTATGTTAAATTACAAAAAATAATTGAGAAAACCAAAATTTTGTTGACTAATTTTAGTTTTTTATTATCTTCTGTTAAAGATACAAAAAATATTTTAATTTATGGAAGTTGGACAAGTAGAAAACACTATATATCCGAGAATTATTCTTGGTCTTGATATTAGTACTGCGTGTATTGGAGTAAGTATTGTGAGGGATAATGGAGGCGATAAACCAGAAATTCTATATCTTAGTCATAAGACCCCTAAAATTTCACGAAAAATAAAGGGCATTGAGGCATTGTTTCTCAGGAAACAAATTTTTGAGGATGAATTTATTAATGATATTGCAAAACAGTATGAGATTACTGATGTTGTTATTGAAGAACCGTTATTGTCATCTAATAATGTAAACACAGTTGCAACACTTCTTCGTTTCAATGGTATGATTTCAGAAGCAATATATCGTATTATTGGTGTTGTACCAAGTTTTATATCATCTTATGATGCTCGTATGTACTCGTTCCCTGAATTGGTTGCTGTTAGAAAATATAACAAGAAAGGGGAGGAATATCCATTAAAGCACATTAATGATGCAATAAAGAAAGATAATATTGTTCTTTTTGGTGCATATCCTTTTGATGTAGACAAGAAAACTGTAATGATGAATATGGTTAATGAACTTTATAAGGATAATGGTATTTCTTGGGTGTTGGATAAAAACGGTGAACTTAAGAAAGAAAATTATGACGCTTGTGACTCACTTATTTGTGCACTTGCATATATTAATATCAATCATCACGGTATCGAGAAACCAACTATTGTTGAATATAAGAAAGAAAACACCAATGACGAGGTGATAATAACCTATACGACTAAAATTTGGAATAGAACTTACAATAAAACTTTGAGATTAAGTAAATAGAAATGATATTTTAAATGTTAATGTTAGTTTTTAAGGCCATCTGAATAGATGGCTTTTTTATTTTGCAATAGTATATGTTTTTAACAGGCAATACTATTTATAGTAAAATAATATGTTTGTAAAAAAATATATAAAATAAGCTTATATAAAAGCTTTTATATATAAAATATTTTATACAAATATTACTAGATAATAATAATATAATAATACAAAGCTTATGTCATATATGAATGACCCACGAGAAATGGCAATTCGTCCAGAAAGTGGTGTAACATTAGAACAAGACAATAGAGTTGAGACCATGTATCATTGGGGTGCAATGATAACTGACCTCTGCGATTTGCCCGTTTCTGAGTATATGAAGCCAATGACAGTTATTGTTTATGGTAACGGCGGAGGTGATTATGATGACCCAGATTATCCAGGAACAACACTTAAAACCGAAAATGTAAAGATTTGGTTTACAGTACTTAAGAATGGCAATGTAGTCACCGATGAACCTGAAACAGTTTTTTCTGTGGGTGAAGATGCTGAAATTGTTTGGACGGCTCGTTGGGAATGGACAGGCTCTTTTAGTAACAAAATACAAGTTGCTGCTGTAGTACAAACCGATAAGGGTAATTATACAGTTTCCGCTTTTCTTACCGATAACGAAGAAAAACAATACTCAATACCAATTGAAGGGGCAGAAGACATTCAAATAGTTGAGTCATATAAGTCATATGGTGTTGCTTCGACAGAAACTCCTGTTGAAAAGGTAACTGGTACAACATATACTGAAACAGTGGAAGATGAAAACGTCAAATATAAATTTGAGGTTTCTTCAGCAGAGACTATTGTATATCTTACTCTTAAACTTATCGGAGCAACTTCGTATACAGATATGAAAATGCGCTATGGTAATGAAATACCATTTGATAGGGTAAGTATCGAAAAAGAAGGTTATGATTTCCTTTATTGGGTAGATTCAAAAGGTAATGAATTTACAGGGACAACAATGCCTGCACAAAATTTAACTCTTACTGCAAAGTATGAGGTTAAGAAGTGTCAGGTTGATTTTGTGTTTGTAATTGATGGCGATGAAGATATAATTTCTTCTACAACAGTTAATTATGGTTCAAAGGTTTATAAGTTCCCTACCATTGATAGTAATATATATAAGTCAAATGGATGGGTACCATCAACAAGTACGATTATTAAGAATGATACTATATTCAGAGCAACACTTGAATATAAAATATATACAGTTACTTGGAGCGGTTATACTGATGGCCCGTTAGTAAAGGAATATAAGTATGGTGAAACATTGGAAATTCCTGAAGCGCCAAAAAAAGAAGGCCATACATTTACCAAGTGGAATAAAACACTACCACAAACAGTTACATCAAATCTTACATTTACTGCTGTATTTGACCCGAATAAATATGTGCTTACATATTGGGAGGCTTATGGTAATGATAAAGTAAAATTAAATGAATTAAGTAAAACATATGGTGATGCAATAACTTTACCTAAGGTGCCATCAGAAAAAGGTTTTACTTATTCAGAGTGGCAAAGTGAATATACAGGGAAGACAATGCCTGCGCATAATGTTGAGTATGTAACAGTTAAGACTGCAAATACTTATATTCTTGCTTACTATGATAACGGAGTATTGGTTAAGGAAGAAGAGTATGAATATATGGCTCCAATTACTTCTTATGAATACAAAAAAGAGGGTTGGGTTATTTCCGAATGGACAAATCTTCCAGAAACAATGCCTTATAATAATGTAAGTGCTCATTGTACAACAGAAATAATGAGATTTACAGTGGTGTTTGTAGACCAAGATGGTGTTGAGGTGGCAAGAATCGAAGGGGCACCTTATGGAACAGTAATAACTGATTTACCAGTTGCCCCAGAGGGCTACTCTTACTTATTTAACGATATTATTAATGAACCAGTTAAGAGTGATGTTGTGGTTGAGGTAGAAAAGACAATTAATTACTATAATGTAACTATTAATGATGATATTGTTTCATTACCATACGGAACAAACATTGAAACATATGTTTATGACAACTATAAAGCTGACGAAGGTTATCATATTTTAATTACAGAAAAAAACCACGATACAGTTCCTGCTGATAATTCAGCAATAGTAAAATATGTAATCAAAGCAAACGTTTGGTTGCTTACTTATTCAACAGAAGGCGCTGATGAAAATATTAGTGGTTCAGAAAATGTTGCGTTTGGTACAAATATCTTTTCAGTACTTCCATCAACAGAAAAAGAAGGATATATCTTTAACGGATGGAAAAATGGAGAAGAAGAAATTACAAATGAAACAACAATGCCTAATAACGATTTAGACGTTAGAGGAGACTATGATATAGAATACTTTAATGTTAGAGTGTTAGATGGTGATAATGTAGAATTTGAATATCCTTATGTATATAAGACGAAATTAGGTTTAGTATTGAACGAAGAAAAATTGGTAAGATATGTGGAAACACAATCTGCTAATGGTTACACAGTTGTTTTCATATTGAATGGAGAACCAGTTAATGAAGATATGGAAATAACTTCAGATGTTACTATCTATGTTGAGAAAACACCAAATGAGTATACACTTATCTTTATGAACGGAGAAGATGTTATTTCAGGAAAACAAATGACATTTGGTGAAATAATTATATATCCATCTATGGAAAATAAGACAGAAGAGGGTATTGAATATGTTTTCGTTTGGGATGATGAATCTTATAATGGAAAACCAATGCCTGCACACGATTTAACAATCGTTGGTAACTATCAGAAAAAGGCTGAAGCACCAATTTATTTTGGGGGATTTAAAGTTGCTAAATCTGCTTATACACCAGATAATACAACACAATACCTTGATATTTCAAAGTTAGAAACAGAATATTATAATAAAGTTAATGTTGCTGATGGCGAAACTGGTTGTTTAATTTTAGTTCCAAATATAGCTGAACCTGAAATGGCTAATATGAACCAACTTCAAATAAATAATTATCGTAAAATATATACAAGACCAAATGCAATATTAATGCCTTGTTCTGTAGTTGATACATATGATATCTCAATGACCAATGCTGCAAGTGTTGAAAGGTGGGCAGATTATATTACTGACGGCGAAAAAATAATGTATAATGGAAATGAATATTATTTTTACGTTATGTATAGTGATGACTTGAAGGTAGTAAAGACAACCGAATATATTGAGTATACATTAAAGTTGAATAAAAAATAAATTATATAAATTATGGCTAAAGTATTAGATAGTAAAATCTATGTAAATGGCGGTTATCTTGATAACAACATTTCTGTTTCTAACATATCTGAGTTGTTAGAAAAGGAAAATAGCAATGCATTTTTTCTTGGACAATCAGTTTATATGCCAATTGCCTTTGAAAGTAGTAACGGAGTCCCATATCCAATTGATTTTTGGTCTGTTCCTAATGGGGAATATATTAAGTGGGAGATAAAAACTATACCTGCTATTGAATCCCTTACAGATTTAGATAGTTTTAAAAATTTTGTAGAACAATTTAAGACTGAACTTGGCTATTATCCTATGGCTGTTGGCTTTGAAATTTTAGTTGACGGTGAAAAATATGTATTTGATATAGATGAAAATGGTATTGCATTATATACTGCTATGCAAACATCTATGGATGACCTTATTGCTGATACTGTTGAAAATGCAGTAGAAGAGGCTGTAAATAAGGTAACATCTGGGGCATCTGAGGCTTTTGATACACTTAAAGAAATTGAAGAGTGGATTAAAGAAAATAGTGGCAATACATCTACTGGCCCGCAAGGCCCGCAGGGTGAGCAGGGTCCACAAGGTGAAAAAGGCGCTGATGGAAAATCAGCATATGACCTTTGGTTAGAAGCGGGCAACGAAGGTAGTTCAGAAGACTTTTTAGCGTCGCTTAAAGGTGAACGCGGTGAGCAAGGTCCACAAGGTGAGCAAGGAGAGAGAGGACTACAAGGTGAAAAAGGTGAGCAAGGTAGGTCTGATTATGAGATATGGCTTGACGCTGGTAATGAAGGTTCTGAAGAAGATTTTTTAACATCTCTTAAGGGAGAAAAGGGCGCATTGGATGAAGATGCTATTGAAATTCTTAAAACTGATATATTAACAAGTGCTAATACTTATAGTGATAAATTAGTAGAAGGCCTTGCAACAAAAGAATATGTTGCTACAGAAATTGCAAAAGCAAAATTAAGTGGTAACACTGATATCGATATAGATAATTTTGCGACAAAAGAAGATATTAAAGGTCTAGCAAGTAAAGATGATATTAAAATATATGACGAGGGAACAAGTATTAGCATTGATGAAAAAAATAAAATTAGTGTTAAAATAGCATCTGATACTAAAGAAAAGAATAACTTTATTGAGGTAAACGACCAAAATGAACTTGAAGTTAGTGCTATTACATTAGACGCTGCTATTATATCTGAAGATATAGAAGTAAATGGTGGAGAATGGGCTGATGAAATATCTTCAGTTTTTGACGGAAAAATACCTGCTGGTATTACTTTTGAGGAGTTCCTTAAAAAAATGGTTAAAAGAGAACAATATGCTTCAGAAATATCTACAGTTACAAATTTTGATGTATATTGTGATTCAATTAATACTAGTGTAAAATCTTCAGATAAAGACATAAACGAACAAATTGTTGAGGTTGGTGCTAAAATTAATATAGGTAGAATTGAAACACCAAAAACACATGCAGTTCAAACATTATCATCTGGTACGTTTACATACGGATATAAAATAGGTGAAAGTGGAGAATTTGTTAATTCTACTTTATACACTGAAAATATTAAGGCTGACTTAATTAAATCCGCAAGTATTCTTCAGGTATTATTTACTAATATTCAAAATGCTGATGGAGAAGAAATCTCAAATATTTATCTATCAACAGAAAATGGTGATGAGGTAGTTGTAGAACCAATGGAAGGATATGCTAAGAAGGGTTATAATAGTATAACTATTAACTATACTGGTGACACATATTCATCAAAAGAAATTAATAAAGATATTTACGTAGCAACTAGTCTCAAAAATTATTATAAAAAAGATGAACAAACTCCAAATGTACATAATATTACATTTGATGTAGTAGAAAAAACAGGAACAATAAAGTCTAAATATCAATTTAATGGTGCATTCAAATATTTTGTTGGAGGAATAAATGATTATTCTAATGGATATTGGGATAGCAATAGAAGTGACGAAATTCGTAACTTAGATACTCAAGGATGGGCAATGGGCGATACTATAGAGGTGCCTTATACTTTTAGAAAGGGAACAAAACAACAAACAGTTATTGTTCCTTCAGAATATACTAAAGTTGAGGGACGAGATAGATTAAATGGTCCAGTTACTTTTAACTTAGTTAAGGAGGGTATGAATTTCTATAATATACATGGATATGTATCACAATACAATGTTTTTGTTGCCCCTGTATATGATGGATTATCAGTGGATTCATTTATTAATATAACAATATCTAAATAAAAATTAACCCCATATAATATATGGGGTTAATACAAATTAGACTTTAATTATATTTATATTAAATTAATAATAATACTTTAAAACGAAAAACAAATGGCAAATTTTGCGTTAAACTATTCTTTTACAAGAAACTTGAACATTCCATTGGATGAAGATGCGGTAAAATCAACGTATGCTGAAGTCTTATCTTATGTTCAAACAAAAAGTAAGTGCTATGCGGGTCAGTTATTCTCAGTAGTTGAGGATGGTGATAACAATGGTCTTTATGTTGCTATTACAACTGGAGCTGATGCTGTCATCATTAAACTTGCAACTCAAGAGGCTTTAGAAGCTGTTGCTGAGTCAGCAGGAAAAATTGATAAGATTCAACTCAATGGCACTGACTTAGTAATTAATGATAAAACAGTTAACATTGACCTTTCTACTTATGCTACAACAGAGTCTGTTAATGAAGCAATTGATGGCCTTTCTGAAATTTATGCTCCTAAAGCAGAATTTGAAGAAGTACAAAAGAAAGTTGATGATATTACATCAGTAGGTGGTGAACCTAACGTTCAATCAGATTGGAACGTTGTTGATGAGACTTCTGATGCATTTATTAAGAACAAGCCCGACCTTGCAGTATATGCTGTCGCTACAGCAGTTACAGAAGAAATTGCTGATGCTGTTGAAGAAGTTAAGGGTTATGCTGATGATGAGATTGCAAAGGTTGCAACAAAAGTTAACACACTCATAGGCGAGGATGCAGAGAAATCTGCACGTGCTATCGCAGCAGAAGAAGTTGCTAAGGTAGTTGCTAATGCTGATGGAGATTTTGATACTCTTAAAGAAATTTCTGATTGGATTCTTAACGATACAACAGGCGCTGCTAATATGGCTAATGATATTGCAGCGTTAAAAGAGGAAGACTCTAAAATTGATGGACGCTTAGATGAACTTGAGGCGTTGAAACACAATCACTCTAACAAGGACGTACTTGACGGTATTACAGATGTTAAGGTTGCTGCTTGGGATGCTGCTGAACAGAATGCAAAAGATTATGCTGATGGTCTTGCAGTAAATTACGATGCTGCTGGTGCTGCTGCTGATGCTCAGGCTGCTGCTGAGGCTAAGGCTGCTGAACTTGCAGGAGAGGCTAAGACATACGCAGAAACTAAGGCTTCTGAGGCTCAGGTTGCTGCTGAGGCTTATGCTGATGGTCTTGCAGTAAATTATGATGCTGCTGGTGCTGCTGCTGATGCTCAGGCTGCTGCTGAGGCTAAGGCTGCTGAACTTGCAGGAGAGGCTAAGACATACGCAGAAACTAAGGCTTCTGAGGCTCAGGTTGCTGCTAAAGCTTATGCTGATGGTCTTGCAGTAAATTACGATGCTGCTGGTGCTGCTGCTGATGCGCTTATTGTTGCTAAGGGTTATGCTGATGGTCTTGCAGTAAATTACGATGCTGCTGGTGCTGCTGAAAATGCTCTTACATCTGCAAAGGCTCACGTTTCAACAGAACTTGCAAAACTTTCAGATGTTTACGATGCAAAGGGCTCTGCTGCTGATGCTCAGGCTGCTGCTGAGGCTAAGGCTGCTGAACTTGCAGGAGAAGCTAAGACATACGCAGAAACTAAGGCTTCTGAGGCTCAGGCTGCTGCTGAGGCTTATGCTGATGGCCTTGCGGTAAATTACGATGCTGCTGGTGCTGCTGTTACTGCGGCCGGAACCGCATTAGAGAATGCTAAGATTTATACAAATGAAGAAATAGCAAAACTTTCAGATGTTTACGATGTTAAGGGAGCTGCTGCTTCTGCTGAGACTGCTGCAAAAACATATACTGACGAAGAGATTGGAAAACTTTCAAGTGTATATGCTCCTAAAGCAGAATTTGAAGAAGTACAAAAGAAAGTTGACGATATCACATCTGTAGGTGGAGAACCAAACGTACAATCAGATTGGAACGTTGCTGATGAGACTTCTGACGCATTTATTAAAAATAAGCCAGACCTTAATGTATACGCAGTTGCAACTGCTGTAACAGAGGAAATTGCAGACGCTATTGTTACTGCTGTTGATTCTGCTAAAACTTATACTGACGGTGTAGTTAATGGTCTTTCAGAGGTTTATGCTTCAAAAGCAACTGTAGAAACATTAGTTGGTACTGACACTGATAAGTCAGTTCGTACTATTGCTGCTGAAGAAGTTGCTTTAGTAGTAGATAATGCTCCTGAGGCTTTTGACACTCTTAGAGAAATTGCTGAGTGGATTGCTGATGGTTCAGGTGTTACAGCGTCTGAAATCGTCACTAGCATTGAAACATTAAAGAACGCTGATGATGCTATTAAGGGAAGACTTGATTCTCTTGAGGCTATTTCAGGACAATCTCATACTCACGCTAATAAAGAACTTCTTGATACTTATACTCAAACAAATGATGATTTAACTGATGCTGTTTCAAAGAAACACTCACACGATAACAAGGACGTTCTTGATGGCATTACAGATGTTAAGGTTGCTGCTTGGGATGCTGCTGAACAGAATGCAAAAGATTATGCTGATGGTCTTGCAGTAAATTATGATGTAGCTGGTGCCGCTGCTTCTGCTGAGACTGCCGCTAAGGCTTATGCAGATGGTCTCGTAGAAAACATTAAACCTTATGAGGGTGGTGTTGCAACTTCTATTGAGATGGGTGAAAATGAGACATACGTAGTTGATGTAAAAGTTTCTGATAACGATAAGAACTTCCTTAACGTTAATAATTATAATGAATTAGAGGTTAGCGGAATCACTCTTGATGCTGCTGTTACTTCTAAAGAAATTACTATCGAAGGTGGACAGTGGGCTACTGCTGTTAAAACAGTATTTACAGGCGGTACAGTACCTGCTGGTACAACATGGGAGTCTTTCTTAGAGGCAATGCTTTGTGTAGAAAAATTTGTGGGTTCAGTTAACACTTCAAGAAGTTTTACAGTTTCTTGTGGTAATATCAATCCAGGACTTGATAAAACAGGTACTGTTGAGGTTGGTACTAAAGTAACATTAGGTGCAACAACAGCAAATGCTACTACTGCTTCACAATCATTAACAGTAAGTGCATTTACTTATGGTTATAAGATTGGAGAAGATGGAGTACGCACCACAGCAACTGCATATACTGAAACACTTACCCCTACTAAGACTAAGGCTGATGATTCTCTTAAGATTACATTTACAGGATTTACTACTTCAGTTGATGGTGAAACAGTAGTTGAAACTAAGACTGGAAACGGTTCAATTGCTAAGGTTGAAATGTATGCTATGGATGGTACTAATAAGGTTGTGGTTGCTCAAACAGGTGATACTTATGCTGCAAGCACTGCTGTAACCGCAGATACTATTTATATTTCTACTAACTTGAAGAACTATTATAAATCAGATAAGGTTACAGCAAACACATATGATGTAACATATCCTGCTACTTCAAAGACTGCTACAGATACAACAGAATATACAGTAACTGGTGCTCACAAATATTTTATTGGTGATGTTGTTGACTCTTCATACGCTTATTGGGATGAAGATAGAAGTGAGGCAGTACAGGGATTTACAACACAGGATTGGGCTACTGCATCAACTATCACAAAGGCTCATACTTTCAAAGTTGGTACAAAACAGCAGACAGTTGTTGTTCCTGCTAAATATACTTCAGTATCTGGTAAGGACGCAAATCAAGGAGATGTAACATTTAACAAAGTTAAAACATTTGACTTTACTAACAAACAGGGTTATGTTTCATCATACAGTGTATTTGTTGCACCTTCTTTTGACGGACTTGGCGTTGATTCTAAAATTACAATAACAATAAAATAATTTGATTAATATTTTTAACGTATGGCAAATTTTGCTTTAAATTATTCATATTCAAGAAACTTGAATATTCCTTTGGATGAAGATGCGGTAAAAGCAACACTTAGTGATGTTTTAGCGTATGTTCGTACAAAAAGTAAATGCTATGCGGGTCAATTATTTTCTGTTACTGGTGATACAACGAATAATGGTTTATACATTGCCCTCGTGGTTGGCACAGAGGGCAGTGTACTTAAACTAGCCACACAAGAATCACTTGATTTAGTGGCATCTGAAGCAGGTAAAATTGATAAAATTTTTCTTAATGGAACTGAATTAACAATTAACAATAAAACAGTTTCAATCGATTTATCAGATTATGCAACTGTAAGTTTTGTTGGTGAAAAAATTTCAGAAATAGAAGAAACTTTAAAATGGTTACCTGTTGGAGATGAGGCTGAAAGACATACAGTGAGAAAGTGGAAAGGCACCAGAGAAAAATATGAGTATTTATATGCACATAATGCTATCGACAATTGGACTAAATATGTTGTTATTGATGTTATTAATGGTGAAGATGTCATAACAGAATATTATGGTGCTAATCAAGTATCAAATCATACAGGCCAACTTTTACCAGTAGAATCTATTATAGAAGATATTGCTGAAGTTACGGCAACACCATATAGTAGATATTTAGTGGGTTCCGATGGAGTTGGTTATGATATTTATGAATATGTAATAGATTCAGAAGGTTCGCATAGATGGATTATAACTGAATTCGATTATCGTTATGGTGTAAGGGTGATATCTGAAGGACTTAAAAATTTTGTTTATGTAAATGGAACACTTAAAACATATGACGATGTTGATTGTGGTTTATTTTAATCAATATTCTAAATAAATAAAAGCTCGCACAATTGTGTGGGCTTTTTTGTTTTTTAGGAGTTTTATTTGTATTTTTGCACCAAATGCAGAGAATCTATAACATATTAACGAGTATTTTAGGGGAGAGCAAACAGGGCTATTATGATAGTTCTGTTTATCAGTATCAGTTTAACTGCCCTTATTGTGCTGATGAAAAGGGAGGGGTTGATAATAAATATAACCTTGAAATTTCATTCGCACTTGGTAAATATCATTGTTGGTCTTGTGGGTCAGCAGGCTCTCTCTCTCGACTAATAAAGTCGAGGGGTGGCAAACCTATGGCTGACGAGTATTTTCGCATTATCGCAGATATTAAGGAAAATAAGTATTATGACCTTAATATGTTTAAGGATAATGG
>JAEIGA010007399.1_pt1 | contig 16697 bp, 12 predicted proteins | sample 9270691 | NCBI WGS metagenome assembly JAEIGA01 (sample SAMN17057246, study PRJNA624740) | gut metagenome | biome: biome; isolation source: fecal sample | host: Bos grunniens | place: China: Xizang | collected 2019
TACGTCCAACAAGTACGGTAGAAACACCGAATGGGATAGAAGGATCAACATAGATTGTGATACCAGAGATTGCACCTACTGGATAAAGTGAACCAGCAGTTTGGTTGATAGTGTTAGAAAGTGGATATGCTACGAAACCTGCGCAATCTTGAAGAGCAGTAGCGATAGCAGCAGAACATACAGCGTATGTACCAGCACCTCTACGACCTCTTTGAGCGATAAGGTTAGATGCAGCAAGAACTTTACTCATAATTCTTCTTTGGATAGTACCAAGAGTTTCAGCACCACCACCTACATAAGAAGTGATATAACCTTCTTTTTTAGCAGCAGGATCTGCAGTGAAGTAAGTGTTAAGGTTGATACCTTCGAAAGCAAGTGCTTCGTTATAGTTTTGATTACCAAGAGCGTAGATTTCGTTAAGAAGTTCGCGGTTGATATGTTGAGTAAGTTCATTTACAAGTTCAGCCTCAACTTGAGCGATAGCGTCGATACCGTAAGCTTTAAGGTCTTGGATTTGTTCGCGAGTGATAGCACCTTTAACTTTGATAGTTTTAGCCTCAACTTTTTCAGTGAATACATTGAGTGACATCAAGTTAGCAGGAGTAGATTCACCTTCAGCACGGTCATATGCTTTAGCAGACATAGGATCGCCATTTTTGAAACCAGCACCTGTGAAACCAGGGATGAAATCTTCAAGTGCTTTAACTGTATCGATGTCGATTACATCGTAACCAGCAACTTGAGCAGCATTTTCGCCCATAAGAGCTTCTACAAGAGTGATACCAGCACCTTCACCACCGTTAACCATTGAGTTAGTAAGAACTGATTGTTCTTTAACTTGGAAGATAGGACGACCGTCAATACGACCAAGAGCAACGAAAGTAAGTTCGAAGTTGTTACCAACTTTGATAGGAGCCATACCTGGATAGAATGCTTCACGAAGTTCTTGATAAAGTTTAGCGTGATTCATAGCAGAATCATCAGAATCATCACTCTTAGAAAGAGTAAGTTTTACCATAAGAGGTGCAGTTTTAGACTCATAATCACCTTCGAAACGAGGACGGAGGTTAGTTTTACCACCTTCGTATACATAGTCCATATATTGAAGAATACCGAGAGGACCATTCATAGGAACTACAGGAACAAGGTCGAGAGCGATTGTTTGAGCAGCAACTTGAACTGCGAGTGGAAGAAGTGAGAATGGGTTATCACCAGAACCTTTAACACCGTCATAACCGTTGTTAGGGTTAGCACCTGGGAAATAAGCTTGACCCATACCACCAACATTCATATTAGGGTTCATGTGAACATAACCCATAGCAGATTCATTGATGCTATTTTTTTCAGCAAGAGTGTGATAAGCACAATATTTGCTCATCCAAGTCAACTTGCTTCTGTCCTGAATTCCAGTTGACTCAGTAATAAAGCCTGACCAAGTTTTAAGAGTTTCGGCTTCGTTTAAAATTACATTGTTAAACATACTTAATTTAATTTTTTGTGTATTTTTTTATATTGAATCAACCAAAGTTCTTTGCTTCTATTAACTTTAGTAAATTTTTATATTATATTTATGAAAATTATTTTTTCAAAATTTTTGTTCTGTGATGTTATTTCACTAACATCACAGATATATTTATGTAAATTATTTTTTCAAAAAATTGAATTAATATCTACGCATATTTCGTTTAATTCTTTCAGCCATCATCTTATAAGAATCTTCTACAAGAACGCTTTCATTCATTCCTTTATTTTCATTTGGAACTACACTTTCGTTCATTTTGATAGATTCAATGCGTTTTTCTCTCAAATCGCGAGTATTCCAGAAATAAACTGCACTTGCTTCTTCTTTAATTATAAACATTTTTGATTCTGCAAGAATTTCTTTCTTTCTTTCATCTGACAATTTCATCCAACTTTCTTGAAGTCTTGCTGGTATATAGTTGATAAGATTAAAGTCTGTTGAGTTTATTCTTGATTTAGATTCTTCCAATGCAGCAGCCTCTTTTTCTTTCGCTTCATTATAGTTAGTTTTAACAGTAGAAATCAATGAATCGAGTTTAGAACTAAGTTCCATTTGATATTTTTTAGCATCAAATTTAGACTCTTCTACAACTTTATTTTCGTTTATACTTTCGTTAACTTCAATTTTATCAGATGTTTTATTTTCATTAACTACATTTTCGAACTTATTATTCATTGATTCTGCAATATAATTACTATAATCAATAATTTTATTAGATTCTTCTACAATATGATTTTGATGAGCAATCATTTTGTTCATATTTTCAGCAAGATAATCTTGATATTTAATAGATTTATTAGCCTCTTCAGCAATCATATTACTATAATCAATAGATTTATCAAGCATTTCAGCAACATATTTTTGATAACCAATTGTATCATCAAGGTTTTCAGCAAGATAATCTTGGTGATCAATCATTTTATCCATATTTTCAGCAAGATAATCTTGGTGATTAATCATTTTGTTCATATTTTCAGCAAGATAATCTTGGTGAGCAATCATTTTATTTGCTTCTTCTGCAATATGTTCTTGATAAGAAATAGAAGTATCAAGTTTTTCTGCAAGATAACCTACATATTTAAGAAGGTTATTATATTTTTCTTCTATTTCCACAGTTTTTTCAGCTACTTTTTCTTCAACTGCATCATCTACAACACCATCAACTTGATCTGCAACCATATTTGCAATCAAACTATTATCAACTTTGTCGGCAGAATATTGTTGGCTTGGTCTATTTTTATCACCAGATACTTTGATGTTTGATAATTCAGTTTCATAATTGGAAATAGCAGATCGTAAATCAGAAATAATTTCCGATAAATGTTCACTGTATTTCTGGAAATCAGAATACAGAATATACTGACTATTATTATCCATATTTTTATTATTTAGTGTATCTTTATTTTTCATAGATTGATCTTCTGCACTACTAACTGTTTTACCACCTTCATTTGAAATTTCTGGAGATAATTCTGTATTAGTTTCCATTATTTCATAAACATCAACATTATCATATTCACCAATTTTTTTGTAATTTTCGCTCATGTATTGGTAACTTTCGTTAAGTTTTTGGAGAACAGCCTTACTTTCAGGAGATATAGTATTAACTTCAACACCCTCATTTACTCTAGTCAAAACAGCATTTGCGAAACCAGGTTCAGCAACCAAGTCGTAAGTAAATAACTGTTGTAATCTTACTCTACCAGATTCATCAACAGTACCAGCAGCACGAGAACTAATATGCAAAGGAATACCATCTTTAACCAATGCTCTTGCATCCATACCTCTACTTGTATGTAATAACTTAATTCTACCAACGATCGCATTTTGTTGTTCATCAAATTTAAGACTTTCAACCACATGAGATGCGTTTGCTAAAGAAGTTTCAAAATTATGAGGATGATCCAATTCTCCCAATAAAGATCTTGATGCGATAGCACCTTGTAAGTTCGCAACATGTGGAAGAAAATCGGCAGACTCATATATTCTACCATTACGATTTTTTTGATTAAATGTCGTAAATACACCTTCCAATACAATTGAATCATCATCTTCTATATGTTGTGAAAGATTTGCATCACATCTCTCAACAATTAAAAGTTTCTTTTGTTTCATCTTTGTATGATATATTTATATATTATAGTTTATTTATGTAAAAAATATTTTCAAAAAAATTAAAAATCAATTTTATAAGCCTGCAAGTGGTCCGCCTCCACCATCTTCATCTCCATCTTCATCTTCCTCTTTTTTAGGTTTCTTTGCTTTAAATTCAGATTTAGGAGCACCATCTAATATTTTCGCAATATCTTCTTGTTTATATCCCTCTTCTTTTAATTTCTTTTCATCTTTATATCTTTGATTGAGTTTTAAATCTTCATCACTCATACCAAAGAATTTACGAACTATAAAGTCAAAATCAAAATAAGGAATTTCGTTACCATCAGCATCTCTTTCTACCATTGTAGACATTATAGATGAAATAAAGTCTGATTGTTTTTGTAACAACTCAATTTCTTTATTTTGTTCAAATACAGAATCTTTATAATAATCAAGACCCATATTTACACGGAAATTCATATCTGTTTGAATTTCAGGATGTTTCAAACACATTTGAATATATAATGGTTTAATAAGAATTTCTTGAAATACTGATCTAAGTCTTGAAATAAATTTAGAAAATCTAATTTCTTCACGCGCAATACCATCTGCAGTTAAAGCATACATACCTTCTCCTTGTTCCTTTTCAAATCTCGAAGCAGGGATTTTTGAAGCCTGTCTTAATTTATCTCTAAAATATTTAAGCGTTTCTGTATCAGATATTTCAGGACCATCATTACCAATATTTTGAATTTGTGGTGTTTCACCACCTTCAGATGCCATAAAAATATCTTTATAGAATTGTAACATAGGACGACCATTAGTATGAATCTCACCAGAGTCCCAATCGAAATCAACAATCTCTTTGTATGAATTCATTGCCTGTGCTAGTGTCTGACGACCTCTAACTGACTGAACGCTACCAACAGGGATAATATATTGAGTTTTATATGACGCATTTGTGACTGCCCAAATAATACGGGTAGCCTCCATTGTTCTCAAAATATTGAAAGATCTAATTAGTCTTTCAACATAAGAAATTCTTGATGTCATATCAGATTTAGAATATGAAATATAGATAATTTGAGAATCATATAAAATTCTATCTTGTGTAACTTGACCTCCTGCACCCATTCTTTGATTAACAAACCAAATTTTCTCATTAGTTTGTGGGTCTAATCCAGGTGTTAATGATACAGGGTCTATTTCTACAAAACCTATAATTTCAGTTTGTTGTTCATTATAAACAATCTCAAACGCTAAAAATCCATCTATAAGCCATTTGCGGAAATAATCCGACGCTTGAATCGCATCATAAAAACCAAAATAATTATATAGTTTATTATATTCTATACTAAGTTCATCTAATATAGATTGATCTACTTTATAATTTAATTTTACATTGGCAAATTTATTTCCAGCATCAAAAACTATAGTTTCTTCACAAATTATATCTAATATCTCTTCAATTTCATCCTGTAAAGCAAATTTTCTAATTTGTTCTTTCTTTTTTTGATAACTTTCTTCAGCAACACTAAAATACCCCTTACCTAAACTTGGATCTGTTGATGACATTCTAGCGAATAAAACTTGAACATTTTCATCATTTATAGTTCCAATTTGAGTACTATTAGTGTTACCTGTAGAAATATTCTGTTGAGTCAACATCAAATCTACAGAACGAACATTTTTGATGACATCATCTTTATAGTTCATTCCGAAACTTGACAATTTTCTCAACGCCCTCGTAACAGGATTTGGATTATTTGAATAACTTCTACTATTTCCAGTAAAACCAGCCATAAAATTTATATACTTTTAAAATTAAACATTTATCTACTATATATTTATGCTAATTGCACATATAATTACTTTTTATAACCAATATATGCAGCAACAGCAGTTGTAAAAATTCTACTTGTAAAAAGATCATATAATAGACCTTTTTCAATTCCTAACGCTTTACAAATAGCTTTACCAATAGACGGACCGATTGTTGCACCAGTCAATCCGCCAAAAATTGAACCAATGACACCTTCGTCAATTTCACCATTTTTTATCATTTCAGCAATTTGTTCTGAAGAATTTTCAACTTCTATCATTTGTGCTTCATTTAACGCAATTTGATTAACTTCTTCTGAAATCTTTCTCATATTATATAAAATATATGTATATAAGTATTTATGTATAAAAGAAAAGTGAGGATTTAATATCCTCACTTTTATATATAAAGTTCATTTCTTTATTATTCAAAATTACCGCTTTCAATTGAGCCAGTTTTAAGAACTGTAAGTCTTTGAGCAAGAATTTCAAGACCTCTAACAACTTCAACATAGATATCAATAACACCCATATTTCTGTCGATAACTTCAGTTGTATTATTAGTTGTATCCATAACTTTTTTAAAGTCATAAAGACCATCGCTTTGTTTAATATTTGCAAGGAAAGAATCAACTAATGTTTTAATTTCTTCACGATTTCTTGCTGTATTTGCTTCCCAATTATATTTTTTAAGAATTGATTCAACATTATCTTGAATATAAATACAAACTTCGCGAGCGTGGATTGAACTCAATGCAGATACTGGAGTTTGTTTTGCAGTTTTGTTTGCAAATATTTCAACACCAACACCATTTTCCCAAACAATTGGGTTAATACCCATTGGTTCAAGATATTCTCTATCATCGTGAATAAGAGTTCCTTCAACACCAACAACTTGATTTCCTGAAATAACACCGCGTCTTGGACCTGCTACAATTGACCAAGGATTGGCAGTAGAATATTTAGAAGCATAAAGATTTGAAACATATGCTGCAGGTGGAACAGTTTTCACAGCAGCAAGATCGGAAATCTTCAAATATGGATAGAAATATGCTGCCCAAGATGCACCATTTTCTTCTTTAGGAAGAGAGAACAAATATGTAGGAGCATTATCCAAATTACCACCATTAGCAATATATTCAGATTTAACTGCGCCTAATTCATTTACGAATGATGGATCGATATTTTTCTTAAAGTCTTTCATAGAAGGCGCATTTACAATAGCAAGACCAGATTGACGACCTTTACAAAGAAGTGCGTAAATTTTCTTACATTCGCTTTCAACACCAAAACCAAATGTATCAACTACATATCTCCATTGGATATAATCTCTATCGATAAGTGTTTTATAAAGATTTGATTGTGTATTATATTCACTTAACAAATCGAGAATTTCATTTTGACGCTCATTTGTTCCATTAGGCATAGATTCTTCACTTACTTTAAATCCTTTTAAGAATGTCCAGTGATATCTGTCAGCAATAGAATCTATAGTTTCATATTTGTAAACATACTCTTTACTTGTATCTACATTACCTTCAGAATCTACTTTATAAGAAGTTTTAACTATATCTGAACATATTACTCTAACATGTTCTGTAGATTTTTTATATATGATATTTTCTTCTGTTGATGTAACATCTTTTTGATATAAAGGTTTAATTTCAACAACTCTTGTTAATCTAGAGAATATAGTATTAGATGTTTCAAGTGTACTTGGTGAAATATAAGAAAGAAGCATATCACCAACTTTAATATTTTTATTTTTAAAATCATCCATATCTACAATAACCTCATTATCAGCATCTGTATTAAGCAAAGTTGTTCCTTTTTCATCAATAAAGAAAGAAGACATATCACCTTTATTATGAATACCAATACTACCAATATAAGCCATACCTTCTTCATTAATAACTTCGTCAATTCTATCTTGTGTAAATGCATATGATAAGAAATTTGCATTATACATATCTGATTCTTCAATAAGATTATGGAAATTATGACCAACAATATCAATAGCCTCATTAACAAGACCACTTTCTTCATCAAAATTAACATTTTCAATCATATCAATATTTTCAGAGCAGAGCAATCCTGTTACTAAAGTATCTTTGTTAATTATATCTTCAATCCAAATATTTTGATTTAATTTATTAACAAAATTTGGAATCAAAGAACCAACATATGTAGCAATAACATTTACAGAAGGAAGTTTTAAAAATTTGTTGAGTTTATCTGCTTTAAAACCATATTTATCAAAATATTCTTGATATATAATATCAGATGCAAATCTTTCATATGGATTTACTTCTTCACTTGCACCTTCAAAAACATCCAAACATTCATTTTTGTAAATATAAGTTTTTGCTAAATTATCACCATCGGCACCTGATAAAGGATATTCTTTTTTAGTCAATGCTGGACCGAAATCTCCACCAACAACATAAACTTCTACCATATAATCACTTACAAAAGAAGTACCATTGAAATATTCTGGAACATTTTCAGCACCATACCATTCATTAAGTGTAACCTCATATCCTTTTGTGTTTTTTACACTTGCTTTTTTAACAATTACAGAAATTGGTTTATTACCAACATTTGTAAAGTTAAGAACATTATTATTTTCATAAAAAGCATTAACACTATCAAGATATGATTCTGAACTCAAAAACCAGAATTTATCTGTATTATATACTGTTTGATAAGGAATTGTACAAATATCTTTATTTTGTTTTTTAATATTTGTAGAAAACGATTTGTGCATAACCTGATCTCTATCAGGATTGAGAGAAAGAAGGTTCAAACAAAGAATAGGACCTGCACTAAGTGCTACTAAAGCACTTCTGTGAAAATAAGAACCTTTCTTTTCAAGTGAGCGGTCAATATTACCATACAATTTAATAAATTGTGATGCACTTGTTATTAACTGAACACTATTGAATGGACCTTTTTTTGAAAAGCCGACAACGAGTCTTAAATTAGAATAAGCACCTGTCGCACCATCACTTGAAAGGGTTGAAAGATCTCTCTCGAATCTATAAGTACCAGCCGCTTTCAAGCCTGCTAATTCAACATCTATAGCCATAATTTAAAATTATTATATATATTTTATTTATGTAAAATATTTTTTAGAAAATAAAATACATAAATATAATGAATATTATAATTTTATGTAAAAATACATACTAATTAAAATTCATTTTCATAAATATAATAAGATATAATAAATAAAAAACAATATAATATGGCACTAAAACATTATAGTCATTATAGAAATTCAGAAGCCGCAACAAATATGTATGAAGTTGTTAGTCCTGCATTATTTGAGGCTGAAATTACATTCCCAGATTATTTTAGAAATAATGGAATGAATGTTGGTAATACTAGTTTATTGTTGGAACACATAAGATCAATAACTGGACTTGATGGTGTAACACCAACAATAAGCAATGTAGTTCAAAAATATAAATATGCTGAAAGACACTATGCTGCTGCTGGTCCAGATAAAACATCTCTTGAATTAACTATCACATATACATTAAATATCAATCACGCACATGAAAACTATGTATATAATATGTTGCGTAAATGGTATGATCTTGTATATAATCCTCAAAATGGTCAAACTCTTGTGAAAAAAGATTATGCTGGCGGTTCTAGATTATATATAACTGAATATGATAGAGATGGAGCAATATGGAGAAAGATTACATGTATGAATTTCTTCCCATCAACACCTCCAACAGGTTTAAATGATGATAACTATGATAGTACAGGTGATGCAAAAACTGTAAGTATTACATTTATCGTAGATGATTGGGTTGAAGAAACAATTGGTATGACTCAATATAGAGATCCAAGTAGTGGTCTTATTGATGATAATTTATATGTTCCTTATAACGCATCTACTTTAGGAAATATATATAATCAATAAAAATAATAATTATTTTTTTTTAAGTGAGGATAAAATCCTCACTTTTTTGTTATGTTTATTTCAAATAATAATATATGGGAAAAACAGTAGTATTTTTTGATTTGGAATGTACTTCCATAAGTTTTAATCCTGATAATGTAAGGATTATTGAGTTTGCAGCAGTAAAAGTGAATTTAGATACATTTGAAGAAGTTGATAGACTTTATTTTAAATGTAATAATGGTGAAATTCATATCGCTAAAGATGCATATGAAGTTCATGGTATATCTGAAGATGATATTAAAGATTTACCAACTTTTAATGATAGAGCAAAAGAAGTTTTTGATTTTATAGATGGATATGATATTGGAGGATACAATTGCGCATTTTATGATATTCCAATTTTATATTCAAGTTTTTTACGAGCAGGTATTAACTGGAATTATAGAAATTTAAATATATACGATGTATATTTAAATTATAAATATCACAATTCTGGAAAACTTGCAGAAGTATATAAAAAATATACAGGTAAAGAATTGGAAAACGCACATGACGCTTTTGCGGATACTATGGCAACATTAGAAATATATAAATATCAGCGTAATCATAACGAAGAATTTGCAGAAGAAATTCTACCACATTTCCAATATAATATGGATATTGCTGGAAATTATATGTATCGCATTAATGAAACAACTGGTGCCAAAGAAGTATATATCAATTTTGGTAAATGGAAAGGTACTAAAATAGACGATGTTGATATAAAATATCTTGAGTGGGTAGCCAACAATACAGAAGGGTTTCCTATAGATACAATCAATCTCACTAAAAAAATATTAAAGATGAGAGGTAAAAAATAAAGAGAGGTTTTTTAACCTCTCTTTTTTATTTCTTATCTACCATATTTGTTTTAAATTCGATTGAACTTAAATCACTAACAGAAATCATACTACCTACTTGACCTGTTACTTCTGGATCAGATGCAACAATTCCTCTTTTTGGTTTGCCTAATTTTTCTCTTTCGTCAAAATATTCTTTTTGTTTTTTAGAATCTTTTAAAGCATCCCAGCGATGTTCATTAGGCAATGTATATTTTGAGTTATACTCAAAATTATCTAAATCAATTTTTACTCCCATTGTATTGCTATATATTTTATTATATTAAAAATCTAAATCTCCACCCCAATATAAATTATGCTTTTTTATAAGCAATTCCATATCTTCTTTTAATAAACTATCATTATTAACAAGTTTATCTAAATTATTATGTGGATCTGATATTATATTTCCATTTTCATCCAAATATTCACCTTTATCACTTTTCTTAAATAATTCAATCTCACCTCTTATATGAGATATCCAATTTTGGATATTTGTTATAACTTCATTATCATCTGATATATTAGGTGTGTCAATTATAGTCTCTTCATAAGGTCTGTAATTATTAACATCAAGCCACTCCTTTAATGTTGTGAAATTAATATAATTAGCATCATTATTAAGTTTAGATATTCTTTCTCCAAATCTAACAACATCTGAAAGATTAACTTCTTGTATTTCAGAAGTATTTATCCAATTTAATAAATACCTTTTATCGTTCCAATCAAAAAAGAATTCATTAGTATCTGTTGTATGATATAATCTCCCATTATTTATTTCTTCTGTAAACAATACAGATTTCTTACATGAACCCATTTCCATTGTTTCAATACTAATGGGAGTTTTTTTATTTACTATAATTTGGGTGTTGTCATTAATCATTTTATAAAAAACAATTTATATAAATATTTATGATTTTTTGTTATATTTATAATAAAAAAAATATTAAATGCATATGATACTATCTGAAAGACTAAATGTGCTAATTCAAGCAACAACATTAGCACAAAAAAAAGGTGTTCTTACTCTTGATGACGCAGTTAAGGCAAAAACTGCAATAGATGTAATTTCTTCTGGAAAAATTGATCAAAATTTACCTTTAGCGATAAACTCTTTAATGGAAATTGTAGTTTTATCACAAAGTAAAGGTGCTTTTTCACTCAAAGATGCACATATGGTTTATCTTGCTCTCGAAGGTATTGAAGCGGAATTTCAAAACGAAATGAATAGAGTGAATAGTAAACCTACAACTAATCCTAAACCTATTCAAAAACCTCAACCTGTGGCGAATGATAAACAGGAAAATGTAGTGAAAAAAGATGAACCACAAGTTAAACATAATCAAGAAAAAGAACAAAAGAATAGTGGTGAAAATGTTATAAAAACACCACCAGTAGTTTTGAAAAACAATTAAAAAAGAGACGCTTTTTTAAGCGTCTCTTTTCTTTATATTACTTATCATCTTTTGATTCAGATTCTCGTTGTGCTTTTGCTGCTTCACTTTTTCTTTTCTTCTCTGCATCATCTTTAATTTTATTTGCCTTATCAAGAATAATATTAAAAAGTTTATCAATATTTCTTTTAAATTGTTTCATCAATTTAGAACTAACTTTTTTATTAAATTCTGATTTATATTTTTTTTCATCGTTTTCACCAGAATCATCTTCTGTATCTTCTCCCCACGATTTATATATCATTTTAATATCTTTAACACTCATTTGTTCAATAACATCATCTATTTCTTTTGAACTTATTTCCGCATTTTTAAATTGATTCATAATACTTACAAAGAAATTACCATCATCAGGTTTTTTAGGATCTATCAAAGGTAAATTAAAACCAATAGTCGCGTCGCTATCGATAGCACATTTTGAAAGCAATGAAATTCTCGCGTCGTTTCTTTCGATATTAAATTCTGAACCTATAAACCCATATATAACAGCATTTGCTAAAGAAACCATCATAGCCTGAACCGAAGTAGATGGAACACCTTCAAACATTTTTTTATTATTGGCAACCACACCAAAAACTGTATTAATTTTATTCAAAATAACTTTTAAAATAAATTTATTATAATACCATTCTGGAGAATCATCTTCACCTTCTGTATATTTCCATTCTATTTCTTCAAGGCTTTGTAAAATACCAATATATGTGTCATTAGTTAATACATTTTTATATCCTGAAGGTAATGCAGATTCATTTATTTTAACATCATTAAAATCACTTAAAATATCATTAAATTGATTTGTAATACTATCAATAGATTTATCACCATTCATACTCGGAATAGTTTTTATTCCAAGTTTTTTCATAGCATTATCTCTTTCTTTACTTAATTTTTTAAGTTCTTCATCACTAGCATTTTTTGCTAAATCATCCATTTTTTCTCTTATTGCTTTTAATTTCTTTTCATCTTCTTTGAGTTTTTCTTTTTCCTCTTTAAGTTTCTCTTTATCAACACCTTTCTTTTCTAATTCATCTATAACAACCCCGTTTATAAATACTTCAACAGAATTGAGCATAATATCAGCATATTCTCTTAATTTAGGACTACTTTTACAAGCAATATTAATATTTGATTTATATTTATCAATAGTATCTAATAAAGTTTTATCTGTAATATTTAATTTTTTAGCAACACCTTTTGCATCTTTATTCTCTGAATTAAATAATTTATCAGGATCTTCTTCTTTTTCAATCTGTTTAAGTTTATAATCCAAAATATCATTAAAATAATCAGCAATATTCTGTCTAATAATAGAACATTCACTAGAAAATTCCATTTTAATCATCGTATATCCTGTAAGACTTTTATCTATTTCTTGTAAATAATTTAAAACTGTTGGGTTTTTACATTTAATATTAGCCCAATCTTTTTTAAATAACATTTTCAATCCACCAAATAAAGTACTTAACAAACTTTCATAAAGTTCATTATTGTTTATTTTATTATTAATACGAAGATATTCATATATATAATCATCTCTGTTTATTAAATTTTTCATTTTTAACACTTTTTATTTTATTTTATAATTAATGGAGAAATATCCGTAACTTTTGCGAAATGAACAGAAGGTAAACCATAAGCCTCACCATTTACAATAACACCGCCATCAACATAAAGTTCTCCTACATGTAGTTTTAAAGTATCTTCCGATGTTAAACAAAATAAACTTTTACCTTTATTAAATATAATTTCTTCACCTACAATTATACTAAATACACAAGAATTATCTCCTGTTATCGTTATTATATCACCATCAAATTCAAAAGCAAATTCATTTTTATCTACAGTTGAAGGTAAAACCTCAAATCCATCTACAAAAAGTTTACAATTTCCACCTATATTATTTAATGAAAATTTTAAATTACCACTCTTACCAATATTTGTAAATTGTATATATCCACCTTCAATTATTTTAACATAAGGATCATCGTTCAATACATCTATTTCACAATTGTTTATATAAACAACACCTGTAAAATAATTATCTATAAATATATTATCTTTAATTTCTGGATATATATTTGAAAAAATATTTAAGTTTTCTGCGTTTATATTATCTTCAAATTCCACATAATCATCAACATTTAATGAACATATGGCTTTTAAAGATATTATTTCATCTTTTCCAGAAATATTTAAAACTCTATATGGATTTCCATAACCATCTTCCCATCTTATAAATTTATAAGGTTTAATATCAAAAGGAATACAAGAAACCTTAATATCATGTCCTTCTAAAACAGTAACATAATCTGTTTCTCCTCGTAGTGGAGTTTTTTTACCCATATATTCAACAATGAATGAAGAATTGCGATTATCTTCAGACATTTTAACAGTAAACTCTCTTCTTTTTTGATATACCGCTCTAATAGTACAGTCTTCATCTATTTTATATATAAGATTATTATCAGTTATAAGATAATCATATATATTCTCTAAATTACATATAACATCATTTTCATCTATATCCCATCCTAAAAACATTAAAGTTTTAGTGTCATATCCTTTTAAATTCAAAATACCATGTAAATCTGAATTTTTTAGAAAAAAACCAATATAACCTTCTATAGCAATATCTAAAACCAAACTTTTATCAAAAGCAATACTTTCTATAAGAATATGATTTTCATCTACAATATCAATATATAAATTGACACGATTAATTATATCCGAAAAATCTAAATTGTAAATTATTTCAGAAAAATTTTCTTCTTGTAAAGATTTAATATATTCTGGATAAGAAAAACTACCAAAAAAACAATTATATCTACCAGACATATTGAGAGTAATATCATTAACTTCTCTCAAATCAACTACATCTTTAGTAGCATTATCTACTAAATAAAATTCCGAACATGAATTTTCTCCCCTCGTAATAGATTTTATACAAGGGAAGTAAAGAGAATATCCAGTTTCACATTCTTTAATATAATTATCACAAGAATTTAAATTAAATTCATCAAAAAGATATGCCATAAAATATGAATATCATATATATAGATATTTATGTTAATTCTATAGATATAATATCATTAACAGGATCGTAATTTTCATCACATAATGAACCATTAATATAAAGCGTGCTATCAATTTGTAATTGCTTACCACCATCACCGTGTATATGTCCGAAAGCAACAACTTTTGGTAAACATCCCCTCTGACCTTTATCGTCTAATACTTCTTTTAATTCTACTGAACCTAAATGTTCTTCTCCTGTTGGATTGTGGAAATTAGAACAATGTGATTGATCTAAAATACCAAATGGAGGACAATGAGTTAATAAAACATCTGTATCATCAGGTATCATATTATATATATCAACTAATTTTTTATGATCAGGAACATTAAACGCCCATCCACAAAAATACGGTTGATGTGGAGTTCCATAAAATTTAATTCCTTCATATTCAAAAGAAGTATTTTTTAAATATATAACACCATCTTTCTGATAGCGAGAAATAAGTTCGTCTGCTATCAATGGATATTTTTCAAATAAAATATCATGATTACCTGCTATAAAAATTTTATATTTAAACGGTTGTTTAGAAAACCATTTTAGAAAATGAAGAATTTCTCCTTCATACAAACCTGAAGTCATAATATCTCCTGTAAAACAAAGTATATCACCTTCAGGTAAAAAAATGTCTTTATAGTTTTTATCATACATATAAGTATGTGTATCACTAATAAAAGTAATTCTCATAATAAAAATAATTTAAATATTATAAATTTATAAAAATATAACAAACAAAAAGCCGAAGGCGTTTTAAGAAAAAAAAAATATATATATAATTATACAAATGGGACCATTTTTTTATATTTTATTTTTAAAAAATTTGTTTATTATAAATATTTTTGTTATCTTTGCAAAAGAATTTAAAATTATATATATGGCTAAAACAATCGAAGAAAAATACAAATCGTTAACTCCAGAAGAACATGTTTTACATAGACCAGGAACTTATATTGGAAGTACAGTTACTGAAAATGCTGAAATGTTTATTCTGGAAAATGGTAAATTTATTAAAAAAACAGTTAAATATAATCCTGGTTTTATTAAACTTTTTGATGAGATTATATCTAATTCTGTAGATGAATCAAAACGAAATGGAACAAAATTAGATACTATTAAAGTAGAAGTTGATAATAATACCATTCAAGTCTATGATAATGGAGGTATTGAAGTATTATTACATAAAGATACAAATATGTATGTTCCACACCTTTTGTTCGGACAACTTCGTTCAGGTTCGAATTTTAATGATAGTGAGGATAGATCTTGGGTGGGAACAAATGGACTTGGTAGTTCATTATGTAATTTATTTTCAGAAGAATTTAAGGTAGAAACTGCTGATAGCAAACACCGTTTTACTATGACATGGAAAGAAAATATGTCAAAAAATTCGGAAGCGAAAATAGATAAAACTTCTCAACATTATACAAGAATTACATACAAACCTGATTTTAAGAGGTTTGGTATGACTTGTGTTGATAATGATTCTTTTAAAATTATTGAAAAAAGAGTATATGAGGTTGCTGGATGTAATCCTAATTTATCTATATATTTTAATGGTAAGAGAATTATTATGAAGTCTTTTAAGGACTATTGTCAAATGTATATAGAAGATGATGGATTGCTCTTATATGAAGAAAATAAAGATTGGCAAGTAGGAATATCAGTTAGCCCTATTGGAAGTTTTCAGCAAGTGAGTTATGTTAATTGTGTTAATACTTTTGATGGCGGAACACATAATGATTATATATTAAATCAGATAATACCTTCGTTGAGAGAAAAAATTGGCAAAAAATTTAAAACAGATATAATGCCAGGTCAAATAAAGAATCATATGTTTCTTTTTATTAACTCAACAATTATAAATCCTGCTTTCAGCAGTCAAACGAAAGAAAAGTTAATTACAGATATTAAAAATTTCGGAACTGAAATTAAA
>JAEIGA010007400.1_pt1 | contig 16697 bp, 20 predicted proteins | sample 9270691 | NCBI WGS metagenome assembly JAEIGA01 (sample SAMN17057246, study PRJNA624740) | gut metagenome | biome: biome; isolation source: fecal sample | host: Bos grunniens | place: China: Xizang | collected 2019
ACTTATTTACGATACACGGCATAACCCACTTCCGCTACCAAGGCGGTAGTCTTATTTTAGAGGAAAATCCTCACACCGACTATATTAGAGTTGGTAATCAAGGATATGGTTGGAATAGATTCCCCATAATCCCATTTAAGTACAATAGCAAAGAAATACCATTGATTAGAAGGGTCAAGCAATTACAAGACGCGCTCAACCAAGTGTTGAGTGACTTCCAAAACAATATGGAAGAAGACCCTCGTAACACGATCTTGGTATTAAAGAATTATGATGGAACAAATATCCCTGAGTTCCGTCAAAACCTCGCGACCTATGGAGTTATCAAAGTAACCACCGTAGATGGTGTTCAAGGCGGCGTGGAAACCCTCAAGGTTGAAGTTGACGCTAATAACTACCAAGCGATCTTGATGCAATTGAAGCGAGCAATCGTGGAGAACGGTAGAGGTTTTGATGCGAAGGAAGAGCGTATGGATGGCGACCCGAACCAAATGAATATCGAGTCTATGTACACCGATATTGACTTGGATGTCAATGCGATGGAAACCGAATTCCAAGCTGGATTCGAAGACTTAAAGTGGTTCATCGACCAATACCTCATTCACTCTGGTAAGCCAGACTATTCCGAGGAGGATGTTAGTTTCGTCTTCAATCGTGACATATTCATTAATGAAGATGCCAAGATTGACAATTGTTCCAAGTCGGTTGGTGTCATATCCAATAAGACCATTATTGCTCGACATCCTTGGGTTACTAATTTGGAACACGAATTAAGACAAATCGAAGAAGATAAACAAAGTGAGCTTAATGAGATGGACGCCACTTTGAAAGTTCAAAATAAAAATAATCCGAAATCGAACAATATAGGAGGCAATAAATGAGTATAAAATATAATGAATTTGGTGAAGTCATTTCCGTTAATGGCTTAACTACTGGTCAACACCTTGGTGCGCCAATGCAAGATGCCCAAGCCGAGCGACCCGAAGATAATGAGGTTTACGCAACTCAATCTAATACTGTTACTAATTGTGAAAACACCGTTGAGGATGCTCAACCCAAACCAAATGGCGGCGGTGTGACATCTTGGAACGATTTGACGGACAAACCTTTCGGCACTGAAATAACCGAAGGAGTTATCACTTTTGATGGTGATGTGACAGGTTGGGAGCAGGTTGACGGCAGTGCAACGGGTCTTGATGAAGGTGCGGTTTTAATTAAGGTGTCTGATTCCTATACATCAAAAGAACAACTCGAAGGTGCTACTATGGAATATAAATATTTAGGGAACGATTGCACCGAGATCTTGAAAGATATTGAAGAATCGACTTTACCTACGGGAGAAGCCTTTATTTCGTTCCGCCCATCAGGGCTTATGCAGGATGAGGTAGTGTTTATATCCATAAAAGGTGACCTCTCTGCTATGGGTATTCCTCTTGGAGAAGGAACTTATTTTGTCGTATATGGTGATTCATCATATATCAAGTCTATTTCTTCCTTAACAGGTTTAGTTGAAACAGTAAAAACTCTTGACGAAAAGTATATACCCGATTCCGTTAAGGGCGGTGGATTTGTTCTGCGACCTACCGAAGATGAACTGTCGGGCGACTTTAAGCAAATTACGTGTACAACCAACTATGACGAAATGGCAAAAGCCTTGGAAGCTGGTATTCCTGTATATGTCGTACTCCCTGAATCTTTTGGTTCTTCGGGTGCGGGTATAAAAGAAGTGATATCGCTACTTACTTGGGGATATGTAAATCAAGATGGAGAGACTGGTATTACAGCTAGGTTTATAACCTTCTCAGATATTACCAACGATACTATCGGGCGGATTGGATTTCCCAACGGCACTTATGTACCAAGTCTATAACATCTACGGAAGTTATCTAACTATAAAAGGTAGTGATTCCAATGTATACCGACGAGCAGTTTGAGCAACTGGAACAACAAGAACGACAACTCACCGACGAAGCGATTGTGGCAATGCTTTTAATTCTCTCACACACCAAGCGTAATTTGGAAAACGAGTTACGAAAGTTTTACCAAATGTATGGTCAAGACGGCGTGGTCACTTACTTCGAAGCTCGTAAATGGGTTTCTGAAAAAGATCACCAACGTAGATTGACCGCGTTAACACTCTATGCGAGTTACGAATTTGCATCTGCTTTGGAAAAATTAAAAAAAGAATTCGAAAGAATGCTAAAGTCGGTCATCGGTAAAGAGACTGGCTTTTTTGATGTCGAAGCAGATTGGGAATTGATACTTAACACCAAATGGGGCGGCGATAATTCAACTTGGTTGGCCCGTCTTGAAGACGACGTTGATTTATGGAATGTTCGTATTGCAAGTGATTGGAAAAGAGCCTTGCTACAACGAAAGAAAATCGATGAGGTCTTGGAGATGTTGGATGATCGATTTACGAGCATCGAAGCGGTTATGAATAAACTTGGATTAACCGAGTCAACCGCTATTGGTTCAATCGCTCGTAAAAAGATTTTCCAAGAACTTGGTATTACAAAGTATCAATTCTATACAAAACCCGACGAACGACGTTGTGAAACTTGTGGTGAGATGCACGGACTTGTATTTCCAATTTCAGCTTACGAGATTGGAGTGACCGCGAGTCCACTTCACCCACATTGTCGTTGTTGGGAGATTCCTATAAAGGAATAACGGGGATGTTCCCCTTATTCATATTTTCGGGGTGGAGTTTGAAAGTTTGGGAGTTCCTCCCCGCTTTCCAAACTTTCGCTCCACTCTTTCACACATTATATTGGGAGGTACTAATGTGATTGACGATTTTATCTTGATTGATTCAAATTATATTGAAAATGACGTATTAAATGTCTACCCTTTGGGCGATGTCCACATTGGTTCGAGAGAATTCAATTTGGAGTTGTTCAACGAATGGGTGGAAATGGTGAAGAACGATCCAAACGGCGCAGTGGTAATCATTGGGGATGTGATGAATATGGGATTGAGAAATTCCAAATCCAACGTGTACGAAGAGCGACTTTCACCAATGGAGCAAAAAGACCTTTGTTACGAATTGCTTAACCCAATTGCCGATAAAATCATCGGTGGTTGTTCTGGTAATCACGAGTATCGTGCTAACAAAGAGGTTGGTATGAATCCTTTGTACGATGTCTTTTGTCGAATGCGTATCGAGGATAGATACAGAGAGAACATTTGCTTCATAAAGTTAACTGTGGGGAAACAAGGTAAGAATCCAAATACATACGGGTTGGTGCTCACCCACGGTAGTTCAAAGAACAAGGATGAAAAGTGGACTTACGGAGTGGATGGTTGTGATTGCTTTGTTAGTGGACACACCCACGATCCAGAACACAAACCACTTGGAAAAATCCGAATGGACTTAACCCACAACAAAGTGAAAACGGTAGGCTACCAACACGTAGTCGTTATGCCTTTTCAAGCCTATGGCGGTTATGCCGCTCGTGGCAAATATATGCCTAATCATTTAGGTCAATTCCAACGTATCATATTCGATGGGACAACCAAACGAGTAGGGTACACATACTTTTAATGTCAAGTAGGACGCAAAACTACAACTCTGTGGTGCAACCACGAAAAAAAGCGAAGGAGTATTTTTATGAAAAGAGAGTTTTTGAAGAATTTAGGTATTGAAGACAAGGAAATCATCGACAAGATTCTCGATGAGAATTCCACAGACATTGGCAAAGCCAAAGGTTCGGTTGAGACTTTAGAACAAAAGATTGCAACCTTGGAAAATGATATTAAGACCAAGGACACAACAATTGCCGACTTACAAAAGAAGGTTGGTGATACTGATTCGCTCAATCAAAGAATCAACCAGCTCGAAACCGATAAGACAAACCTTACAAATGAACTCAATACCAAGGTGACTCAAATCCAAAAAGAACACGCCATTGAAGGTAAGATTCGTGATGCCAAAGGTAAAAACATTAAGGCAATCAAGGCTCTTCTTGATATGGACAAAATTACTTACGAGAATAGCGAGTTAGGTGGCATTGATGACCAATTAACCGCTCTTGCAAGTGCAGAAGATAGTTCTATGTTGTTTGGTGATGCTCAACCTTCACCCGCTGGAACACACTTAAATAACCCGCCCGCAGGCGGCAATGGTGGTACTCCACCCACTGCCAAGACATTTGTCGATGCAGTAGCAAAAGCATTAAACAATAAAAATTGACAAAAGAAAGGTGATTAAATTATGGCTGTTACATTAGCACAGGCAAAGCTGAATGTTACCGATGATCTTCAGCTTGGTATTATTGACGAATTCGCAAAGAGTTCCTTTATTCTTAACAACATTCCCTTCCACGATTGCGTATCTCCCGTAGGCGGTGGCGCAACACTCACTTATGGTTACACAAGACTTATCACTCAGCCTACTGCTGATTTCCGTGCGGTAAATAGTGAGTACACTCCCCACGAAGTTCAGAAGCAAAGATACACCACAGACCTCAAGGTGTTCGGTGGTGCTTACGAGATCGACCGTATCATCGCTGGTATGGGCGGCATCGCGGACGAGGTTGCTCTTCAGGCTTCCCAGAAGGTAAAGGCGGCTTCCGCTCTCTTCTCCGACACAATTATCAATGGTGACTCTGCTACTAACCCTCTCGTATTCGATGGTCTTGATGTAGCGGTTACTGGTACTGCAACTGAGTACATTCCTACTGCTGCAATTGACCTCTCTACATCTGCTGCGGTTGATAGCAACTACAAGGTATTCGTTGACCAGCTCGACGAGTGGCTTTATAGCCTTGATGGTGTAGATGCAATCCTTTGTAACGATAAGATGGCGGCAAAGTTCCGTGCAATCGCTCGTAGAATGGGTATGTATCAGATGACCAAGAATGACTTCGGTCAGAAGGTTGAGCACTATGGTGACATTCCTTTCGTTGACCTTGGTGCAAAGGCAGGTTCTAACGATCCTATCGTCGGCATCAATGGTGGTAAGACTTCCATCTACGCTGTTAAGTTCGGTCTTGATGGCTTCCACGCTATCTCGATGGCAGGTCAGCCTCCTGTAAAGACTTGGCTTCCTGACTTCACAACTGCTGGTGCGGTTAAGAAGGGTGAAGTCGAAATGGTTGCTGGTTGCGCTCTCAAGTCTACCAAGGCAGCAGGTGCATTTAGAGATATCAAGGTTCAGTAATTAATCGTTAAGTAAATTTCAATTTTACTTGACAAAATGAAATTAAGGGGTGGATTCTTCCATCCCTTATTTCAATTTCATAGAAAGGATTGAGTATATGGCTAATAAGGTTAAATACAACAATGTCGATTGGGCAGAGGGTACTCCCATCGCAGGTGAGAGACTCGCCACCAATGGTCATTATACTGGAGAACACAAGGGTTCTGTGACACAAGACGCGAAGGATGCTACTGCCAATGTTGCTCATAGCGTTGAGGCTGCAACGGTTCGCCTTGGTACTATGACACAGGACGCAAAGGACGATAAGTTCCCGACGAAAGTCTCGGAATAATCGAATAGGGGGAGGACATTATGAAGATTTATGCGCCAGTTAAAGATGCGAATGGTGTTTATGCTTCGGTAAGGTTTATAAATGGTGTTGGTGAGACTGATAACCCACATTTAATAGATTGGTTTAGAAAGCACGGCTATTACGTTCCAATAGAGGATTCTAATTTGATCATTGAAGATAAAAATGACCAAATTGAGAATGATGATGACCAAATTGAAAACGACGAATTTGGTAAAGATGAAACCTCGAACGAGCCTGATTTCGAATCAATGACACCGCTCGAAATAAGAGATTGGGCGATTGCTCACGGCTTGGGTACAAAAATTAAGAACACGCGCAACAAAGAGAAATTACTTGAAATTGTAAGGGGGTGAGTGAATGGTAATAAGAGACGATGTGATTAGTAGATTAACACAACTCGGCTATAATGTTAAAGAGTCGGACAACGACCAACTTGACTTCGAGTTAACAAAGATACTTAATTATATTAAAAACTATTGTAACATTACCACTATTCCCGAGATTTTAGACCTTCGTATTATTGATAGGGTTTGTAGTGACTTCCTCTTTTTTAAGAAGAATTCAGGCTCGTTGGAAGGATTTAATTACGATGCTGTTATTAAGAGTATTAAAGAAGGTGACACTACGCTCACTTATGCCGTGGGTCAAGGCGAGGACACTCCCGAAAATCGCTTCGATAGTTTTGTAAAATCGTTAGAGCGTGGCTTCGATAAGTGGATAACACCACATCGGAGGTTACGATGGTAAACAATCCATTAGAACTCTTGTGGGTTGGTAAAGCGACGATTTTCGAATATCAAAATGTGGTCGACCCCAACACTTACCAAACCAATCAAAAGTTAGTGGCGATTGTCGTTGACGAAAAATGTAGGTTATCCCATACACGAGAAACAACCGTGGCGGTTGATGGTGGTGCTCCATATGTTGCTCAAACCATTGTGTTATTCATTCGACCTGATTTGAACATTAAAGAAGGTTCGGTGATTGAAATTACACAAAATGGTGTGACCAATATGTATAAGCGAGCGAGTAAACCCGCTATTTATACAAATCACCAAGAGGTCGCCTTGGAATTGTACGAGGATAACGCCTAATGAAAATTTCTTGGGATTTCAAAGAACTCAAGGATTTTGCCGATAACTTACAAAGTTTGGGTTCAGCTTTTGACCCTCATTTACAACGAGCTGCTCAAGAGATTGCCAAAGTTCTTTTGAAGCATATGAAAAGACTTACCCCACGTGGTGAAACACGAGAGTTGATCAACGGTTGGGAGGGTAACGCTTTTGTAGTTAAAGGTGTAGAGAACGGTTATGAAGTTGAAATCGTTAATAAAGCCGAATACGCCACTTGGGTTAATGATGGTCACAAAGCATATAACCAATTTGGCGGGCCTTATAAAATTCGCAGAAGAGTTAAAGTTACTTCACCACATCAATGGCAAAAAGGAAGTCCGACTTATCACGTGTTCGGTCATTTCTTCGTTGAGCGTGGTATTGTAACACTCGAAAATACCAAAGAAATTGAACGCATAATTATGGTCGAATTACAAAAATGGTGGAGGAAAATCTAAATGGTTAATTCAATACTAAATGCTATCACGACCCAATTAGGTAAAACTTTTGGTGACTCCCACCATTATTACGTTGAAAACATAGAGCAAGGTTTAGAAAAGCCGTGTTTCACGGTCGATGTACTTATTCCCCTTCAGCGTTCAAGGAGTCCAGTTTTATACGATAGAACGATGCCAATCGTCGTTCATTATTTTAGTGATAGCAAAACAAACATAAAAAAGAATTGTTACACCGTCGGAGAACAAATAATAGAGTGTTTGGAATATCTTCCATTTAAGGAGACCCTTCTTCGTGGTGAAGATATAAGTTGGCAAATTGTAGACGATGTTTTACAAGTGTTCATTACTTATAAATTTACTACCAAGGTGGAGACTTCGACAGAAGACGAGAGTTTCGACGCTTTAATTCAAAATCCTATTCGGTGTATATAAATAATAAGGAAGGAATGATGATATGTTAGGTGGTGGCGTTTTTGTTTCGCAAAACAAGGTTCTGCCCGGTTCTTACATTAACTTCGTAAACACATGTACTACTCCGTCCTCTCTTGGAGAGCGTGGTGTGGTTGCCATTGCGTTACCTATTAATAAGAACCCCAATACGATTATCGAACTCACTGCGCTTGATTTCGATAAAAATTGCTCGGAAATTCTCGGTGTGACGAAGGATTCTATGGAAGTAATCGCTCTTCGTGAAATTTTCCGCAACGCTAATAAAGTTTATATTTACGACCTCGGTACTAACGGCACGGTGGAAAATGCTATCAATGCGTTTGAGGCTTATGAGTTCAACGTTTTGTGTGCTTACACCAATGAGACAGAGGCGGTAAGCGCATATATTGCTGCAATAAAGAATTGGCGCGACTCGTTAGGTAAGAAGTGCCAGCTTGTTGTTTATAATCAGAATAAGCCTGATCACGAGGGTATTATCAACGTAGTATCTACTGTATCCGATGATGAGGCGGTTGCTTACGCATTAACAGCGTGGGTGGCTGGTGCTGAGGCTGGTTGTGCTATCAATAAGTCTTGCACCAATATGCTCTACGATGGCGAATACACTATCGTTATGAATAAGACTCAAACCGAATTAGAGGGATGCATTGAGAACGGTCAAGTTGCATTCCACCTCGTATACGGTGAGCCTCGTTTGTTAGAGGATGTCAACTCCTTAACCACTACTTCGGAGGATAAGGGTGAGGACTTTAAGTACAACCAGACGATTCGTGTTATCGACCAAATCGCAAACGATATCGCAAGATTGTTCAATACCAAGTATCTTGGTCAGATTCCCAACAACGAAGAGGGTAGAGTAAGCCTTTGGGGTGACATTGTTAAGCATCACAAGGAATTAGAGCAGATGCAGGCAATTGAAAACTTCGACCCAACCTTACTCACGGTTGTCCAAGGCAATACCAAGAAGTCCATCGTGGTAAACGATGCGATCACGGTATTAAATGCTATGGCACAACTTTATATGACCGTAGTAGTTCAGTAAAGGAGGTAGTATAAATGGCACAGACTATGCAAGCACGTAACGCTGTTTCTGCCAAGATGGCTGAATGTTATATCACCATTGAGGGTAAGCGTTATAATTTTATGTCGGCAATTAATGTTGAAGTTACCTTTGAGAAGAATAAGACCGAAGTTCCGATTCTCGGTCGAATGACAAAGGGTCACAAGGCAACTTCCGCTACTATCACAGGTAGTGCCGAATTCCATTTGAACACATCTATTTGGAGAGAACTCGCATATAGATTCCAGCAAACTGGCGAAGACTTATACTTCGATATGCAGATTACAAATAATGACCCAACCGCAACCGACGTTGGTAAGCAGACAATTATTCTTTATGATTGCAACTTCGACTCGGTTACTTTAGCCGCTTTCGATGCAGATAGCGACGACTCTTTAACTGAAACAATCGAGTTTACTGCCGAGCGTTTCGAGATGCCCGTTAAGTTCAAGATGATGGCAGGCGTTCTCTAATTAAACTTATAAGAGGGTGGTCACTTCGACCACTCTCTTTTAATTACACAAATACTTATTGACATTTGGTCAAAAGTAACAAAATTTATTAGATATTTTTACTTAAAATTGGGAGGATTTAATAATGTCTGATTTTTCTATTTTTATGGCTGGTAATGCCGAGAAAACTGAAACTGTAAAGTATGTTGCTTCGAAGAGATTCGCTATTGATGGTGTTCCTGTAGAGTGGGAGATTAAAGCGATAGACTCTGATCTCGATGAAGCGATTCGTAAGGAATGTACCAAGCGTGTACCAATTGCAGGTAAGCGCGGACAATTTAGTCAAGAAACTGATACGGATAAGTACATTGGCAAGATGTGTGTTGCTTGTACTGTATATCCCGATTTGAATAATGCCGAGCTCCAAGAGTCTTATGGTGTTATGGGTGCAGACGCTCTCTTAAAGAAGATGCTTCGTCCCGGTGAGTACACCGACTATAAGGCTAAAGTTATGGAAGTCAACGGCTACGATATGAGTATGGAAGAACTGGTGGATGACGCAAAAAACTAATACTTGAAGGCGATGGTGAAGCGAATATCGCGTACTATTGTCTTCATAAATTTCACTGGAAACCTACCACACTCTTAAATATGTCGAGGGAGGAAAAGGCGTTCATTACGGCTTGTATTCAAATAAGAGGTGACTCCGAAAGAGAACAAGAAAAGAAAATGAAAGCCAAGAAACCTCGTAAAAGGTAGGTGTCATAAATTTGGCAAATAAAACATTAACCGCAAGGGTCAAGATCGACACCAAAAGTGCCGAGGCGAGTCTAAAGCGGTTATCTCGTAAAATAAATGATGTTCAACGAGCGGTTGATAAAACATCTAAACACAACAAGACATTAGATTCGGCAATTAAAAAGGCGACCACATCTACCAATAAGTTAAACGCCGCTACTCGAAAGGTGCTTAATACCACTAATAAAGTCGTTACGACCACCAATAAGGTAAATACGGCTAACTTAAAGGCTGTAAAATCGGCACAAAAAATTGATGGTGCATACAAGGGTGCGAATAAGTCTGCTAATGGAATATTGAGTACGGTGAAAAAGATTGCGGGAGTATATCTTGGAATACAAGGAATAAGTGAGATGATGTCTGTCTCGGATAAACTCACACACGCCAAAAACAGATTTAACAGCTTGAATGGTAACGATACTGATCTAACTGCCGAGACGATGGATAAGATATACGCCGCGGCTCAACGAAGTAGGACGAGTTACGCCGATATGCTTGGTAACGTCTCTAAAACAATGACCTTGGCGGGCGATTCGTTCCAAGATAATATCGACAACGCGATTCGCTTCCAAGAGATTATGGCAAAAGCGTATACCGTCGGCGGTGCAGAGCCAACCGAAGCAGCGACATCTATGTATCAATTAGTACAAGCGTTAGGCTCGGGAATTCTCCAAGGTGACGAACTTCGTTCCGTACGAGAAGGCGCGCCTTTGGCGTATAAGGCAATCGAAAAGTTTGCACAAAAAGTCTATGAGACGGACGAGTCGTTAAAGCAATTGGCGGCCGATGGAAAAGTCACCTCTGATATGGTTGTTGCCGCTATTATGGATGCTGACTTTAGTGGAAAGTTGGAGGAACAATTTAACGAAACACAAGCGACATTTGAACAAACCTTTGATCGAATTAAGAATATAGCGACCAAAGCGTTTGAACCCGTGTTGGAGAAGATTAATAAGTTACTTAACAGTGAAAAGGGCGAGAAACTTATTGAAGGAATTACCAACGCTCTCGTTATCCTTGGTTATACACTTTATGGTGTCATTAACGTGTTCGCAACATTCTTTAATTGGTGTGCAGAAAATTGGGATTGGCTTCAATATGTCGTAGTTGGCGCAATCATAGTCATTATAGGTTGGCTCAGCGTTTTGGCTGCACAAGCCGTCGCGAAGGCTGCCGTGATGTTTTGGTCTTGGTTAAAAGCATATTGGCCGCTTGTGTTAATCGTAGCAACAATAATGGTGATCTTATATGTCTACGAATTGTGGAGACAAGGTACAATTAGCACAACCGAAGCGATAGTTGCTTGTTTAGGGGTTATAGCGGTTGCATTATTAGTTGTTGCACTCATTACACAAGCGTGGTGGTTATTGTGGATAGTGTTAGCACTTGCAGTACTCGCGGTTGTCGTTATGTTTTTTGAAGAAGTGTGCTATTGGGCATCGTATGTAGCAGCTTGGATTGTAAACATTTTATCTGGTATATGGAATGGAATTGTATACATTCTTCAATGCATTATTAGTGCAATTACGTGGGTTATAGCGACAATTATAAATATTATCGTGGGATGTCTTAACCTAATCATACAACTTGTTTGGTCGTTTGTGACCCCGTTCCTCGGAATCATAGAGTTTGTTTTGAACGCTACTCAAGGTGGATTTAACGGATTTTTAGGCGGTTTAGCTAATGCCTTTGGTCAAGTTCTCAGTTGGTTGGTAGATGTTGCTAAAATAGCGACTCAACTTTGGGATGCTATTTTCGGAACAAACGCAACTGATAAATTGAGTTCGTTACAAGACAGCTTGCTCAGTTGGGGTAAAAATGACAATGCAATAACCATTAATCGAGAAGCTCCAACGCTTGATCGAATTAGTGCGGTTGAGTCAGAACAAAAGGCTTGGGATTTGGTCGGTGGGTTACATACTGGTTATGTCAATCCTAACGAATGGGCAGAGGCAGGTGGCGCTTGGGGTAGTGGTATCGAGAGTGCCGTAAATAACTGGGGTGAGCAATTCAAAGATGAAGACTATAGTCTCTTCTCCGACATAGGCAACCTCCTTGGTATTAATAATATTCTTGGTAATAACCAATTACCTGACTCTTACGACACACAATATGACATTGCGGGCGCGTGGGATGCACCAAGCGTCGATGATTTATTATCGAACGTGGGCGACATCAAGGACTCTATGGACTTAAAGGACGATGATTTAGAGTGGTTACGTAAGATTGCTGAAATGGAATGGCGAAATGAGTTTACCACTGCCGAGATTAAAGTCGATATGACTAACAACAATAGTATAAATGGTGATAGAGACTTGGACGGTATTGTCGATCATTTAGCTGATGTCTTACGTTCCGAGATGGCAAACGTCGCTTATGGCGTTCACTATTAAAATTATAGGGGGCATATAAATGGCTTACAAAGGTTATCATTTTTTCATTGGAGATTTGGAATTGCCGTATGCTCCCTCAGAACTCAAAGTTACCATTGATTCCAACAACCAATCGGTTGAACTAATCAATGGTAACGAAATTAATATCTTAAAAAATCCCAAATTAACGGAGATTGCATTTGAGATCGAGTTACCGAGGGGTAGGCAATACGCATTTGCAAATAAATTAATTTCCTCTAAAACATATACTGATTATTTTGAAAAGTTGATGGTTGAGAAAACACCCACGAAGTTGGTTATTACTCGACCAAATCCGTTTGTCGGGTCGAAAGGCATTGGTGGTACGATCAAAGACTTTGAAAGTACGGTTCTCAATGTGAGTTTAGAAGGTTACGATTTGAAAGAAGATGCTGAAAATGCATACGATATCACGGTTTCTCTAAAGTTCAAAGAATATATCCCTTATGGAACTGTTAAACAAACCGTAACGAATAAGACCACCGCAACGAAAGCGACCGTAAAAACTGTTAGCAAGGTGGTCACCATAAATAAGACCTACACAATCAAGAGCGGTGACACTCTTTGGAAGATAGCGAAAAAGTTTTATGGCAATAGTCTCAAGTGGAAAACAATCTACAATGCGAATAAAACCATTATTGAAAAGACGGCTAAACAGCACGGCAGAAAGAGTTCCAGTAACGGACATTGGATTTATCCCGGTACAAAAATAATCATTCCTATTACCACAAAGAAATAACACAAGGTGGTGATATTTTTTGGCAAACAATACAACAATTAATAAAAATTTTAATGGCGACTTTAGTGTTTTAATTAAGCACCAACTCAAAAATGGTTATGAGTTAATCGAACCTGTTGTGGAAGATGGTGTTAAATGGGAAACCGAGAGACAAGGTTCTCCCAGTAAACTCACATTCAAACTCTACAAGACTAAAAATGATGATTTTGAATTTGAAGAAGGCGACGCGGTTGCTTTAAGATATCGTGACTCCGAGAAGGGTTGGATAGCGTTATTTAGTGGATATATATTCACCAAGAAACGAGGCAAGGATGGATGGGTTGAAGTTACTGCCTATGACCAATTACGATATTTTAAGAATAAGGCAACATACGTTTATACCAATAAAAAAGCGAGTGAAGTAGTTAAAATGATTGCCAATGACTACAAACTCAACCTTGGAACTATTGAAAACACAAGTTATGTCATTGGTGAACGAGTTGAGGACAACCAATCATTATTTGATATAGTCCAAAACGCGTTAGACCAAACGCTTATTAGTACAACAAATATGTACGTACTCTATGACGATAGCGGTAAATTGTGTTTACGTGACGTTAATAATATGAAATTGACTCACGTTATCAACAACGCTACTGCAGAGAACTTTGATTATAAGTCCTCCATCGACGACGCTACATATAACGAGATCGAACTTTACTACGATAACGATGAAACTAATAAGCGAGAGTATTATCACGCATATGACGATACGAATATGAGTAAGTGGGGTAGATTACGACTTACGGAGAATATCCAAAACCCAACCAACGCGTCTGATCGTGTTAAAAAGATGTTGGAAGTCTACAACCACAAGACAAGAGAACTCAAAGTCTCTGGAGCGTTTGGCAACTATCAATGTAGAGCAGGAGCAAGCGTTATCGTTCAATTGGACTTGGGTGATATGAAGGTTAACAATTATATGCTTATAGAAAAAGCAACCCACACATTTAAGAAAGACGAATATCGAATGGATTTAACATTAGGTGGTCTTACGGAGTTTACTGAATGAGTAGTGGAATTATAGAGACAATCAAAAAGGTGGCACTCAACGCTTTCGAAGCGAGTACCCCTGTTAAATTAATGTTTGGTAAAGTAATCTCTACCGATCCAGTCAAGATTCAAGTGGGTGAATTGTTAACATTAACGCGAGAGTTCTTGGTTATTAATGGAACTATCTCCGAGGGTGATGAAGTCACTCTTATTCGTTGTCAAGGCGGTCAAAAGTATGTTGTGTTAGGAGCGCGAACCGCGTATATCGAAAACACAATATATAGTGGTGGTGAAGTAGTCGATGTCGCGAATGGTAGTTGGCAATACCCATTCAAGCAAGGCTACACAAAAACATCCGACTTTGGTTGGCGTAGGCTCGGTGGTAGTGATGATTACCACAAGGGCGTTGATTTGGTTGGTACGGGAAGCAAGCATATATATCCCGTCAATAGCGGCACGATTGTTTTTGTTAAGAGCGTGAATTCGGGTTATGGTACACATCTCTTGATTAACCACGGTAATGGTGTATGGAGTTTATATGCTCACTTGAGCCAAGTTTACGTAAAAGCAGGGCAAAGCGTGAATAAAAATACTATTTTGGGCGTTGAAGGTAGCACTGGTAATTCTACGGGTTCTCACCTCCACCTCGAAATTAGAAAAAGCGAAAACGATAGTCAAATCGACCCAATCACATTTTTGAACACTAATTAAGGGGTGCGTGTCATGAGTTTCGATCTTATTAAAATGATTCAAAAAATAAGCGTTGATACTATTAAGGAACACGCGCTCCAAGTTATGTTCGGCAAAGTTGAAGATGATAATCCGTTAAAAATACGAGTGAGCAACACTTGGGTATTAACGGAAGAATTAATAGTTTTAGATACACCAGTTGAAAAGGGTGAGGAAGTAATCGTCATTAAATATTCAACTGGAAATAAATATTTGGTGTTAAGCACCATTGAAAAAGTTTATAAAAGTTCGGTCAACACAGGTGGTATCGTGGAAACGAATTACAGTACAAGTGGGCAATGGAAAAGTCTTGGGACATTCAAAATCACCCATTATTGTTGTGAGAAATATCCTCATATATGTAATGCGGGCCCACCATATAAAACCGCTACTGGAACAACGCCGCACGTCGGTGGTTGTGCAGTTGACCCAAAAGTAATTCCGCTCGGCTCTTATGTAAAAATTAATGGTGTTGTCTATCACGCGGAGGACACTGGTGGTGCTATCGATAATAATCGCATAGACATCGTGGTAGCAACTCATAATGAAGCCTTGGCAAAAGGCACTTATAGAGCGGAAGTTTTCTTGAAAGTTGGTGATTAAAATGATTCCGAACGACGGGAACATTAACGATTTAATTTTGACTTTGAATGGAGAGTCACAATCGAACACCCAAACATTTGGTATTAATTTGGCTGATAATATTATTGGAGGCAAGATAGATGATTTAGACGCGTTGATACAACGTATCTATTTAATGCTCAGTATCGAAGCCGACCAATATATTATATATCCATATACGTATGGAATAACCACATTAGACTTAATTGGAAAACCCATACATTATGTAATGGCAATTTTGCCTGAAAGAATCAAAGCGGTGTTATTGAGTGATGATTGTATCCTCGATGTCACAGATTTTGAATTTGAAAAGAATAAATCTAAACTTGGAGTGAAATTTAGGGTTCATTCGATTTATGGTGAAACCCAAGCGGAAACGGAGGTGGCTTATTGATGTTTGAGGATAAAACATTTGAAAACATTTTAAGCAATATGTTGGACTATGTGTCGAGTAGACATCCTGATTTAGATATTAGCACAGGTTCTATTATATACACGGCACTTGCACCAATCGCTTTAGAGCTGGAAGGCGCATATCACGAAATGGATATGATTTTAGAAGAAACGTTCTTGGAAACGGCTTCGCTTGAATATCTCACCAAGCACGGAGATCAAATGGGTGTGAGATTAATTGAAGCAACCTATGGTCATTTTGAGGGTGAGTTTGATGCGGAAGTAGAGATTGGTTCTCGATTCAACCTTGATAAATTTAACTATACTGTCGTAGAAAAAATACAAGATGGTGACTCGCTCGATCAATATTATAAGTATGAGTTGGTTTGTGAGACCGCGGGTTCAGAACCCAATAGTTATCTTGGTGATTTAACACCAATAACCTACATTAGAGGTTTAACCCACGCCAAATTAACGAATCAACTTGTTTATGGTGAAGATGAGGAGGATGTTGAATCATATAGATATAGAATACAACTCCACGCGACCAATCCTCCAACAAATGCCAATGTATCGCAATATAACGAATGGTTAGATAATTATTATGGTATTGGTAAATATCGTGTAACTCCTTGTTGGAACGGTGGAAATACTGTTAAATTAACCATTTTGAATGCTCAAAACACGGCCGCAGATGAAGACCTCATCAATGACGTACAAAATTATATTGACCCTCCAACGTCGGATATTGACGATAATGTCTCAAGTGAGACATATCCTCAAGGTCGAGGTATGGGTAATGGTGAAGCACCCATTGGTGCAATTGTTACGGTGGACACAGTAACACAAATACCCGTTACGATTGAGTGTAATTTGAAGCTCAAAGAGGGTTGCACTTCCACTCTTGCGATTCAAAACGCGGTTGA
>JAEIGA010007401.1_pt1 | contig 16694 bp, 11 predicted proteins | sample 9270691 | NCBI WGS metagenome assembly JAEIGA01 (sample SAMN17057246, study PRJNA624740) | gut metagenome | biome: biome; isolation source: fecal sample | host: Bos grunniens | place: China: Xizang | collected 2019
CAGGGACCCGGTCAGGCCAACAACGTGGGCACCACCTATCAGGGAATGGGCTTTGCCGGCGGACGCAGCTTCGGCCTTGCCATTGCCGCCACCGGCTATATCTGTGCCTGTACCGTGGGTGTCATCATGGTAAACATCCTGGCAAAGAAGAATCCAAACCGTCAGCCCAAGAAGCAGTCCTCGGAAGAACTGTCCGTGGGATTTTTCCAGGATCACAACGAGATCCCGGTGTCCGACTCCATCGACAAGCTGTCCGTACAGCTGGCCATGGTGCTCCTCACCTACCTCGCCACCTTCCTTCTGCTCCGCGGTCTGACCGGCCTGTTCTCCTCCATTTCCGAGGGCCTGGCCAATACGCTCAATCCGCTGTTCTGGGGCTTTAACTTCATCTTCGGTTCCGCCCTGGCCATGCTGGTGCGGGTGTGCCTCGACAAGGCTATGAAGATGAAAGTTCTGGAGCGGCAGTATCAGAACAACTATCTTCTCAACCGTCTGTCCGGCTTCTTCTTTGACATCATGATCGTGGCGGGCATCGCCTCCATCAACATTCAGGATCTGCGCGGCCTGTGGCTCCCCTTCGTCCTGATGGTCATTGCCGGCGGTTTCGTCACCTGGTTCTATCTGAAGTATGTCTGCAGGAAAGCATTCCCGGATTACTACGATGAAGGTCTGATCTCCATGTACGGCATGCTCACCGGCACCATCGGTTCCGGCATCCTGCTCCTTCGAGAGATCGATCCGGATTATTCCACTCCCGCCGCCAACAATCTGGTCATCGGCAGCAGCTACGGCATCGTCCTCGGTGCCCCGGTCCTGATCCTTGTGGGTCTGGCACCGAAATCCACGGCCATGTGCTTTGTGACGCTTGGTCTTGCTGCGGTATACTGTGCCATCCTGACCCTGTTTACTGTAAAAGCTAAACGGAAACAGAAATAAGACAATTACATGAATGTCGGACGCCTCCGCGAAATCGCGGAGGCGTCCGTTATTTTTGATCTTATCGAGACATGCGGGATGTTAATTCTGTCCGTAATAGGCGTCTTTCCCGTGTTTCCGAAAATAATGCTTATCCTGCAGCGCCTGCGGCATGGTCCCTGCCTTGGGATTTAGTACCATGGCATGCCAGTCCATGAATGCCACTTCTTCCATAACGACGGCGTTATGCACTGCCTCCATCGCATCACTCCCCCACGAAAACGGGCCGTGGGAACAAACCAGGACACCGGGCACCGCATCGGGGTCGATATGGGAATCGCGGAAGGTCTCCACGATCACATTTCCCGTCTCCGCTTCATAGGCTCCGCGGATCTCTTTTTCAGTCATGGGTCTCGTACAGGGAATATCTCCATAAAAGTAGTCTGCGTGTGTCGTACCCATAGCGGGGATCTTCATTCCTGCCTGTGCAAAAGTCGTCGCCCACCGGGAATGGGTATGTACAATGCCTCCGCAATTCGGAAATGCCCGATACAGAACAACATGTGTCGGAGTGTCGCTGGAGGGTTTCCGTTTTCCTTCTACGGTTTGTCCCTGCAGATCCACAACGACCATGTCGTCCACGCTCATGGTCTCGTAGGGGACACCGGAGGGTTTGATCACGATCAGTCCCTTTTCCCGGTCGATTCCAGATACGTTCCCCCAGGTAAATGTGACCAGTCCGTAATGGGGCAGAAGCAGATTCGCTTCCAATACCTGTTGTTTCAGTTCTTCCAGCATATTCTTTTTCCACCTTTACAACGACTCTATCGCTGCCCGTTCCACGGGCAGCCCACGGAGATAACGGTCCAGAAAAGACTCAAAACCGGCAACCTCGTCGGCAGATGCCGTTACCGTATGGGATTCCAGACCGGCGAAAACCTTGTTTTCAAGATAGTCTTCCAGGCTCTCGCCCGTTTCTTTTCGGATCATATACGCCGTGAGAAGCGCCATGCCGTAAGGTCCTCCCTCTCCCGCGGTCTTCATCACAGAAACCGGTGTGTCAACCGCAGCAGAGAGCATCCTCTGGCCAACTTCCGGTGTTTTGAAAAAGCCTCCGTGTCCATATAGTTTCTCGATGGAGACCTTCTCCGTCTGAGTCAGGATATCCATTCCGATCTTCAATGTTGCCAGAGATGACAGAAGATGGGTCCTCATGAAGTTTGCGAGATTGAAACGGGAGTTCTCCATCCGGACAAACAACGGCCTGCCCTCGGCAAAGCCCGTAATACTTTCTCCCGAGAGATAGTTGAAGCTGATCAGGCCGCCACAGTCGGGGTCTCCTTCCATCGCTTTCCGAAAGAGCAGCTGGAACAGTTCTCCCTTTTCAACGGGCGCACCGAGGGTATCTGCCAGTTCAGCAAACAGCCCGACCCACGCATTGATATCCGAGGTGCAGTTGTTGCAGTGGACCATTGCCACGGGAAGCCCGGTGGGGGTCGTGACCATATCGATCTCCCGATGGACACCCAGCGGATGATCCGTGACGATCATTGCAAAATCACTGGTTCCTGCCGATACGTTTCCGGTGCCGGCGCGGACGGAGTTGGTAGCTGCCATGCCGGTCCCCGCATCTCCTTCGCAGGGAGCCACGGGAATCCCGGGCTGTAAAGTTCCGGTAGGATCGAGAAACTCTGCTCCCTCGGCGGTAAGATACCCGCCGGATTCTCCTGCGGTCAGAACCTCCGGCAGAATATCCCGAAGCTTCCATTCGTATCCAAAGGATTCGATCAACCGGTCGTATTTCTCCATCATGCCGGTGTCATAGTCTTTTGTGACACTGTCGATGGGAAACATCCCGGATGCCTCTCCGATCCCCATTACCCGGTTTCCCGTCAGCATCCAGTGAACATATCCGGCCAGGGTCGTCAGGTAATCGATCTCTTTGACATGAGGTTCCTGATTCCGGATCGAATGATACAGATGCGCGATGCTCCAACGCTGTGGAATATTGAAATTGAACAGCGATGTCAGTTCTGCGGCCTCCTCCTCCGTCATGGTGTTGCGCCAGGTCCGAAAGGCCGCAAGCTGTTCTCCGGATTTTCCGAAGGGCAGATATCCGTGCATCATTCCGGAAATGCCGATGCCGGCTACCGTATTGAAGGGGCTGCCGAATCGTGCTTCTGCTTCTTTCTTCAGTTCCGCAAAACAGGTTCGGATCCCAACCTTTACAGTATCCAGGGAATATGTCCAAATCTTGTTTTCCATCTGGTTTTCCCACTCGAAGCTTCCGGACGCCACAGGAATATGATTCTCATCGATCAGAACCGCCTTGATTCGCGTAGATCCGAGTTCGAGCCCCAGTACCGTATTGTTCCAGTTCATACTGTTCTCCTGTTAATGAAACGGGTTTTCTGTAGGATAAGGGAGGGATTTGGGCTGGTTATAGGCAATGTCCTGAACACCGAGGAATTTGAATACTTCAAACAAAGCCTTTCCATGATGCCCGAATGCTACTGCGCCGTGATGCGGATACCGTTTCTGAATCAGCACATGACGGTAGAATCTTCCCATCTCATGGATCGCAAAGATTCCAATACCTCCAAAGGATTTTGTGGCCACCGGAAGCACTTCGCCCTCTGCGATATAGGAGCGCAGATTTCCATCGCTGTCACACTGCAGTCGGTAGAACGTGATCTCTCCCGGCGCGATATCTCCTTCCAGCGTACCTCTGGTGAAATCGGGATCGCTCCCTTCCGGCTCCAGGAGACGGTGCTGGATCAGCTGATACTTGATAGCTCTGTCATCACACATTTTGCAGGAGGGGGTGTTGCCGCAATGGAAGCCCATAAAGGTATCTGTCAGTTCATAATCAAATTTCCCTTTGATGTTCTCTTCCCACATGCTCTTTGGAACGGAGTTGTTGATATCCAGCAGCGTAATGGCATCCCCGGACACGCAGGCGCCAATATACTCCGACAGTGCCCCGTAAATATCCACTTCGCAGGATACGGGGATCCCGCGGCTTGCCAGTCTGGAGTTGACAAAGCAGGGTTCGAATCCGAACTCACTGGGGAATGCGGGCCAGCATTTATCCGCAAAGGCGACATAGTCCCTGGCACCTTTGTGCTGTTCTGCCCAGTCCAGAAGTGTCAGTTCAAACTGCGCCATCCGCTCCAGCAGTTCCGGATAATACTTACCTTCTCCCATTTCCTCTGCCATATCCTTGCAGACATCGGCGATACGGGGATCATTGGCGTGTTCCTTGTAGCTGACCAGAAGATCCAGTTCGGAGTTCTCCTCGATCTCCACACCGATCTCATACAAACCCTTAATGGGAGCATTGCATGCAAAAAAGTCCTGCGGACGAGGTCCAAAGGTAATGATCTTCAGGTGACTGACGCCGATGATGGCTCTGGCAATGGGGACAAAATCGGCGATCATGTCCGCGATATCCTCCGCTGTACCCACCGGATACTCCGGAATATAACCCTTCAGGTGCCGCATGCCCAGATTATACGAGCAGTTGAGCATTCCGCAGTAAGCGTCTCCTCTGCCGTTGATCAGATCTCCGTCACCTTCTGCCGCCGCTACAAACATGCAGGGGCCGTCAAACCGCTCTGCGATCAGGGTTTCCGGCGTCTCTGGCCCGAAATTCCCCAGAAAGACTACCAAAGCATTGCATCCCGCTTTCTGTACATCGGCTACGGCTTTGAGCATATCTTTCTCATTTTCCACCGTGACCGGGCATTCATAAATGTCTCCTGAATAGGCTTCTTTGATGGCCGCTCTTCGGCGCTCCGACAGTGACAGCACAAAACAGTCGCGGCTGACCGCGATCATCCCCAGTTTTACAACAGGAATATTATTCATGATCCGTTCCTCCTCGTTGAACATATTATTTATTAACCGTGATCCATCTGTTTGTTCAGATCGATATTATCTCCGACCAGTCCGACCCAGGCGCCGGATTCGGCCTCCGGGGATTCCGGGTGGGCGAGCAGCCACTTGTTTCTTGCCCATAAAAGACGGTCTTCTTTGCTGACGGTGTCGATCTGCGGTTTTTCCGTATTGGTTCCCTTGGGCAGCACCACTGCCACGCGGAAACCTGTTTCTTCATTGGTGTGGCAGGGCGCATAGTGCAGCGTGGTGGCGTAGACCTCCACGGCTACGCCAGCCGGGACGCGGAATGCTTTCACCTTTCGGGTATCCAGGCTCCCGTCCTCTATCTCGCTCTCCAGCGCCAGCAGCAGAATAAAATCATCGGTTCCAATATTGACCTCACTGTCCCGGTGATACTCGAGACAATCAAGCTTCGTGTTTCTTCCCCAGCACATGCCGATCTGGATCGGCATGCCCCCATAGATGCTGTTCTGGAACTGCTGGAACACCCCGCAGTCTTCCAGCGACGCGATGGTCGGGCGGTAAGCGGTCCCGGTCTCCGGCAGTGATATGGCCATCATGGCCACTGCCAGTTCCCCGGCAGCAACTCCGTCCAGAATCTTGCCGTAAGGGCGAAAATCATCGTCGTAAACGGAAAAAATCTTCATGTGTCCTCCTCCTTACGCAAGATCCGGGAAGATCCCTTTTAGGGCGGGATAAATCTTCCGGTATTTCTGATACTGCACTTCATAGCGTGCCGCCAGTTCGGGATCCGGATCGCATGTATCTGTCACACTCAGCAGAGCATCTGCACACTCCTCCACCGACCTGTACTCTGCGCATCCCACCATGGCCAGCATGGCTCCGCCATAGCCGGGCCCTTCCTCTGTTTTCGGGATCTCCAGCCGGATATTCAGTGTATTGGCCAGAATCTTCCTCCATAACGGGGATCTGGCGCCGCCGCCGCAAATACAGGAGCTGCGGATCTCGATCCCCAGGGATCGCGCAATCTCGAAAGAATCCCGTATGGCAAATGCGACCCCTTCCAGAACCGCCTGGATCATATCCTCCCGTGCGGTATCCATGGTCATTCCAATAAAGGTCCCTCTGGCGTCCGTATCGTTGATGGGGCTTCGCTCGCCCATGAGATACGGAAGGAAAAACACATGATTGTGTCCCAGTTTATCTTCTGTAATCGGAACCTGTTCCGCGGCATAATCCCGGGTCTTCAGGATCTCGTCACAAAACCATTTATTACAACTGGCCGCGGAAAGCATGCATCCCATGAGATGATACTTCCCATTGGCATGTGCAAAGGAGTGAAGTCCGTTCACGGGATCTACACCGAAACGGTCGGACGAGATAAAAATGGTTCCCGAAGTTCCCAGAGAGATGTTGCAGGACCCGTCCCGCACCGTGCCGGTCCCTACCGCCGCCGCGGCATTGTCTCCCGCGCCGGCGACGACTTTGACGTGCTCCGGGATCCCCAGTGTCTTGGCCACTTCCGGCATCACCGTTCCGATGACATCATAGCTCTCATGAAGAGCCGGCATCTGCGAGTCATTCAGATCACAAAGAGCCAGCATCTCCTTTGACCAGCATTTGTGTTCCACATCCAGAAGCAGCATTCCGGCGGCATCCGAGTAATCACAGGTATGAACGCCGGTAAGCTTATAGTTGATATAATCTTTCGGGAGCATGATCTTTGCAATGCGCGAGAACGACTGGGGTTCGTGTTTCTTCATCCACAGCAGTTTCGGTGCTGTAAATCCGGCAAATGCAATGTTGGCGGTGTATCTAGTCAGATTCTTTCTCCCGATCTCTTCATTGAGCCAGCGGGTTTCCTCTGCTGTTCTGCCATCGTTCCAGAGGATCGCCGGACGGAGCACTTGATTGTTTTCATCCAGTGCCACCAGACCGTGCATCTGTCCGGCGCAACCGATGCCGGCCACCTGGGATGCATCGTGTCCGGCAAGCAGTTCCACGATCCCGGAGATACAGGCTCCCCACCATTCCGCCGGATCCTGTTCGCTCCAGCCAGGCCGGGGCAGGATCAGTGGATACTCTCTTGTTACTGTGTTCAGTATATTTCCCTGTCCGTCTACCAGCAAAAGCTTTGCGGCAGACGTGCCAAGATCGATCCCTATATACAGTCTGATACGATCACCTTCTTTTAGTCCTCTCCGGCCTGAAGCAGCACAACGCCCCAGGCTGGCAGTTCGATTGCGGTTTCGGCTTCGATGTTAGTTCCCTTCAGCAGATCCTTCCGCACGGTTTCCTCTGCTTCCCGCTCCGGACGGAACGAGATCGTTTCATCGGAGTAATTAAAATAGAACTCCAGATCTCCCAAACGTCTCCGGATCAGCGGCCAGGAGCAGTCCGGGACCTTCTGTCCGGCGCCCTCTGCTGCTTTCCGGATATATTCTTTCAATTCATCGACCGTTGCATGATAGCCGATGTACCAGGCCTTGCCTTTGCCGTAGTCATTGCAAGTCACCGCAGCATGTTCTCCCCAATGCCGATCCGTCATCGGATGAAGTGTCTCGGCCTTATCCGGTCGGAGGAGCTCTGCCCAGCAGGTATCCCCGGTCCGGGTCCAGCGGGAGTAGGACACTCCGAACACATCCGTCAGTCCGTACGGCTGTGCCCCGGAACGGATCTTTATGTTCTTGTCCGCGAAAAAGCTGCGGAATCCGGCTACTGCGGTCCCTCCGTTCTCGACGAAGACTTTCGTTTTCGCGATTAGTTCGTCACCGGCAGTATACAGGGATGGAAATACCAGCATCTCATACCGGCTCCAGGCCTCCTCGGAGTCTTCCAGCTCCCGATCATAGATCACGTCACATTCCAGGTTCTCCTCGTACAGTGCCCGGTAGTATTCCATGACGATATCATTGTACCCGAGCTCCTTATTGGCAGGAAACCACTTCCATGCCGTCAGCGACTCATTGCTGACCACCAGTGCGATCCGATTAGTCTTTCCGCTGCCGGATATTTTGCGGTATACCGTCGGGGCGATCCGGGCGATCTCTGCTCCCAGGGCCCGGACTTCCTCATAAGTCTCATCCGGCTGGCCGTCATGACTGAGTACCCCTTTCCAGTATGCCTCGATCCCGTTATGAATGGAGTGCCAGGGCCAGTACATCATTCCTCTGGCACCGGAAGCCATATGACTGAACGCCATCTGACGGAGCTGTCCCGGATAAGGCAGCCATCCCGTGAAGCATTGCGCCTGAGATTCCAGCACTACATAGGGCGCCTTCTTTAAGGAGCGGATCAGGTCCCCGCCAAAGGCGATCTCGATACCTGTCAGCTGATGGGCCACGGGGAAATAGATGTCCGTTCCGGCCAGCGTCACCGCTTTGGACGCCTCATAATCATTGAGATCCGGCTGCATGCCCCAGGACCTTCCCAATTGCTGTTTTTCTGTTCCAAGAACGATCCAGTCAAAATCAAAATTGTGAGTGATGAATTGGTCATCCCGTTTATATTCCCTGACGATATCCGACTGCCATAGCAGAAATTCCGCAGCCAGATGCCGCCGGTACTCCTCGTAGGCGCATCCATAGCTCCCATTGACCGTGCCGGTAGGATCCGGCAGTTCCTCGAAGGAGGCGACGGAATTACTCCAGTGATGAAGCCCATAAGCTTCATTGAGATCCTCAATGGTATCAAACCGTTCCCGCAGCCAGTTGCGAAAACCTTCCACAACCCGTTCGTTGTGCATGAAGTAATGCTTGGTCTCGTTGTCGATCTGAAACCCGATGACATTGGCATACCCTGCCGTACGGGATACCAGTTCGCGGATGATCCGCTCGGCATGAAACCGGTATGTGGGGTTGGTGATATCCATATCCTGACGCGACCCGAAGCGGTTCTCCCCCATCATGGATGGATCCTTGCGGGCAAGCCACGCCGGGATCGCGTAGGTAGGGGTCCCCACGATCACATCGATGCCATGTACCGCCGCGGCCTCGATCACGCGAATCACGCTGGTAAAATCGAATTCCCCTTCCCTCGGCTCCTCGACAGACCATGTGGACTCAGCGATACGGATCGTATTGATCCCTGCATCTTCCATAAGAGTGAGATCTGTCTCCAAACGGTCTGCAGGAAGGTATTCGATGTAATAATCTGCACCAAAAATAAACCTTTTCATCATTTTTGCAATACGCTTTCTGAGAAAATGGGCTGCCCGAAAAGACAGCCCATATACTCCTGTTATTATTCTTGCTTACTGCCGACAGGAATCGGCATCACATCCTGCACTTACAGTTCCGGATGATCGCTGGTTCCCTTCCACTTGCCTTCGTCCAGATCCTTGACAATGATATCGTACTTCTTGTCCAGATCGAACAGAATCAGGCAGATGCAGCCCAGCACGGTAGTGATCAGGGGAACCCAGATGTAGGACCAGCTGAGTGCGGAAGCAGCTGCAGCAGTGGTGGGATCCACATCAAATGCACCGGCAGCCAGAATCCAGCCCAGTGCAGCGGTACCGATACCGGAACCGATCTTCATAGTAAAGGAGGAAGCCGCGTTGCCCATGCCGATGGCCTGGACGTTGGTCTTCCACTGTCCGTAAGTGATGGCGTCCTGAAGAAGGCCCCACATGGTGGCAGCACCGAGACCGAAACCGGCGCCCTTCAGGGCATTTGCAACCAGAAGGAACGGGATGTTGGTACCAGCCGCTGCGGTCAGTACATATGCGATCCCGGCGACGATCATGCCGATCAGGCCGGTATTTCTCTTACCGATCTTCTTCATCAGTATCGGCGCGACCAACAGCATCAGTCCGATCTGGAAGATCTGAACGATACTGGAGATGCTGCCGAAGGCACCGGCGTTACCCACACGGTACTGTACGTAGTAGAACTGGGATCCGAACATGGTGCTCATCATAAAGTAGAGCACGAACAGGAAAATAACCACCAGGACCCAGTATTTGTTGCTTATCAGACTCTTCAGGCTCTCTCCAAGGCTCGGTCCCTGATTTCCGTCTTCTCCGCCGTTATCCTGTTTGACACGTTCTTTGCACAGGGTAAAGGGAATGAAGCTGACCAGAACAAAGCCAATGGCCATGACCACTGCCGCAACCGTCCAGCCCTTCTGAGCCGCATACAGCATCTCTTCTCCGCCGCCGTTAACGGTCTGTGCAATCAGAGTGAAGACATTGTTTACCAGCAGCGTGCCGGCAGTTGCAAGCATCATACGGAAGTTGCCAAGGAGTCCTCTTTCATAGGAATCCAGTGTCATCAGACCCTGCAGCGTTGCATAGGGAACGTTATATCCGGTATAGAATACGGTGGATACAAGGTTGTAGGTGATGAATGCATAGACCACTTTTGCCGTCATGCTCATTCCGCCCGGAATGGTGAACATCAGAACCGCGCAGATGCCCATGGGGATGGACATTCGGATCAGCCAAGGCAGTGCCTTGCCACGTTTGCTGTTTGATCTATCAACGATACGTCCCATGATCAGGTCCGAGACACCATCGAAGATTCTGGAGATTGCCAGGATGCTGCCTGCTGTTGCCGCGGAAATACCCACGACGCTGACGTAATAGACCAGCAGGAAAGAGGAGATTGCGGTGTAGATCAGGTTGCCACCGAAATCGCCAAAACCATATGCAATACGTTCCAGCATATTGAGCTTGGCATCCGGTGCCAAATTCAGCTCTCTTTTACTCATTTTTTCCCTCCAATATCAAATCCTTATACGGTTGGCGGGAACCATCCGAGATCGATGCTTTTTGCCACGTCCCAGCAGTCCCATCCGCGCCAGTTTGCTTCATTCGTCGGATCCAGCAGCATCTTATAAGTCCAGTAGAAATATCCGGATCCTTTTTCCCATGCTTTCAGCTGTTCTTCCGAGATCTTGTTATAGATCGCCTTCTTGTCTTCCTCCGAAACGGTCGCCGCATCTTTGAAATCCACACCGTTCAGAGAAGACTGTCCTCCCTTGGTGTCCATACCCACCGCCAGGGAGTTAAAGATACACCATTCTCCGCATACTACGGGAACATATTCCTGTATTTCGGCAATATCCTTCGCATAATGCTCCCGAATATATTCCACATAACCTTCCAGCGTCTGTTCACAGCCGTAGGCCTCGGCTATCATGAGATACTGATGCGTATCAAGAACGACATTTCCGGCAAACTTCTCCTGAGTCAGAAACTCCTTCCAGTCTTTCAGACGGAATCCGTCATGAAACACCACGTATTTTCCTTCTCCGAGTTCCGGCTTGATGACGTCATAGGCACGGTTATAGAATTCTCTCAGAAATTCCATTGTATTTGGTGCGCTGCCGGCAGCCAGTTCGGGATCGACGGGGGGGTAGCGCCCCGGCACATCCATTTCCGACCACATGGGATCGGTAATCGGCTCATTGATGGGCTGGATCCCCCAGAGACCTTCCCGATGACCGTAGCGCTTTGCCAGCTTTCCAAGCAGTTCCACGACGAAATCCACTTCCTCCGGTGTCTGTGACCATTTGCAGACACCGCAGATACCGCCATTGTCAAAACCATTCTGGCTCAGCGGCGCGGTATGCAGGTCGACCAGGATCTTCAAACCGTACTTCTCTGCCCAGCTGAACGCCTTGTCCAGTTCTTCCAGGCATCCGATAAATGGCGGACGGTCGCCATAAATGAAATATGGAATCGGAATACGGACTGTGTTGAAGCCGATCCGCGCGATGGTAGCGAAATCACGTTCCGAGATATATTCGCTGCGGTGAATCTTGATTCGGGCTTCATAAGCATCTCTGGACAGCTGCGTCGGCAGATAGTATTCATCCTCTGCCATGGTTCCGTCAAATAACGCAGGACTCATCCATTTCTCTAACACCAGCCAGTTTCCGAGGTTGACTCCTTTGATAAACACGGACTCTCTCCTTTCCTTTTTATTCGCGGGAAACCCGCATTTTCATTAACCTTGTTAAAATAATATCGTAAAAAAGACCTTGGATTATACCAAAAATCCAAGGTCTTTATCACGAAAACGTTTTAATGCTACATATTATTAGAAATGTTTAGACGCGGCATGCCTCTATGGTTCGTCCTTACTTCCGATATTCTTCCCCATACATCTCCCGATACCGTTTCGGGGTCATCCCCATCCATTTGTTGAAAACCTGACCGAAATGGCTCTGAGAACTGAAGCTGAACGCCGCTGCGATCTCCGCATAGGTGTCATCTGAAAAAATCAGTCGGTGGGACGCTGCCATCACTTTTTCCCGCGCGATATAGTCCGACAACGGCATTCCCTTCTCATTGCGAAACAGATGTGAGAGATAATCCGGGCTGACATGAAGTGCCTGCGCCAGATCTCCCACCTTGATGCGTCGATTGATCTGTTTCTCAATGAGATCCTGGCAACGGTTCACCAGCGGATTATCCGAATACCGTTCCTTGGATTCTGATACCGCCATACAAAATTCGATCTCCGCATGACGCCCCAATTGCCGCAGGGCCTGTACATCCTGAAGCCGATCCGCCCGTTGAGTAAAGGAGTCCGCCATGGAATAGGCAAGTTCTGAGCGAAGTCCCCCCTCCACTGCCGAGCGGCTTGCAAGGGTGATAAGCACAATGGTCAGATAGCGTTCCTGACGAACGGGATCTCGCGCCAGTGTTCCGATACTTCCTTCTTTATCTTCACTGATTGCCTTATATAATCCGTCCAGATCTCCCTTCCGGATACATTCCTGTTCTCTCTTTTCCTGACTGTAGGGATTATGATGTGTATCCGTTTCACCCAGTTCAAAACGAATATCCCGGTATTTCTTCCGGATCTTGGTGATATCTTCTTTCTGGTCAATGCGCTGCTTTCGGAGAAGATCCGGTTCCCGATCCTCATAGATAAAGCAGTCAAATGCCGCGGTCTTCCGATGCATGGCGCGGTCCTCGCAGGCAAGGCCAACAAATGTCCCGGTAAATTCCCCGTACTGGGAGTACTCATCGGAAAATGTACTGGTATCGAAGGCAGGGCCGATTTTGGTCCATTCCTCTGCATTGTCGGACCAGAAAAACTGGGACTCTCTGCCGCGGATCTCCAGCTTGAGCCAGATTGGTCCTTCATTCAGTCCCCGCCTGGCATCCCGAAAATCTGTTTTATTTCCATTCCGCACACGTACAAGGGAGAGAGCCGGACTGCGCAGCGTCTCACTGTAGTATTTGCATAAGTATGCATAATTCATATTGTCGTAATACAGGACGAGCCCTGCACTGTGCTGATAGATCTCAGGAGTAAAATCCATCCGTGTGATAACGTCCGCATTGACGCTGGTAAGTTTGCGTGCTATCATGCTCACCTTATTCTGTGAACTGATGGCCTCCTGCCCACGGATTCTGAGACATCCGGGCTGGCTCTCCAGATCCGTAAAAGTTTTGGCATCGATTCGGGGAGTATAGTACTGAATACCCAGAGTTTTGCAGTCAAAGTTATCGTGATCCATCAATGGTTCCGGGTGCCAATCCTCCAGTTTGCTCCCTTCCGTATAAGTTGTGGCAATATTGTCCTCATTCTCGGATCGAAGCCATCCATCCTCTGTCCATCTCATCTTCTGCATGCAGGTCTCCCGTCCCAGCGTACAACGCAGTTCCGGGATAAATGGTCGGCCGCAGTGATAGACCATATAGGTCTCTCCCAGTGTTGTCTCCACATAACTTCCATGCCCTGCCTTCTGCAGGTAAACACTGCTGTTAAAATATCTCGCCTTAAGGTGGTCGATATCCGCACGTTCCTGATAATTATCCGGGACCGACGTCAGGATCGGATTCGTTGGGTCCCCTTCATATGGTCCCCAGACACTGTCCGCTCGGGCCATGGTGACACAGTGGTAATATCCCGTACCTCCCTCGGCACACATGAGATAGTAACGGCCATCGTGTTTCGTAAGGTGTGGCGCCTCCAGGCACCCTCGGTTTGTTCCTCCTGCCCAGATTCGCCGGGGCAGCCCGAGGATAGTCTTTTTCTTCGGATCATATTCCACCAGACAGATCTCACCCGGTTTGCTGTATCCATCACGTGTCTCCCAGTCAAGTGATACGACCCATTTACGCCCATCATCATCGTGAAACATGGACGCATCAAAACCGGAGGAATGCAGATAAACGGGCTCGCTCCACGGGCCTCGGATATCCGAGGCAGTGATCACATAGTTGTCAATATCAAAATAACGGGCATTCATTGAGTTCATGATGCCGTATACCACATAAAACAGGTCTTCCTCCTGACAATAGGTAAGACAAGGTGCCCAGATACCTGCAGCGGAGGGCATTCCGGTCAGATTGCATGTGGTCGGATCCGTAAGAACATGTGTGTACAATTCCCATCGCTTCATATCCCTGGAATGGTACACCGGTATTCCCGGAAACCATTCAAAACTCGAAACGGCAATATAATAATCTTCTCCCTTTCGACAAATGCAGGGATCCGCATTGAAACCCGTCAGAATAGGATTTTTGACTCTCATCTCCGAAACCTCTTTTTTCTGATATTAATATGGGGTTATTGTATCAATCGATATGATTAGTTATATCATAAATAAGCTTTTCATACAAAAATTAAGTCTATTTTTCGCCATGTCATCCCTTCCTCTCCCCGATTCCATCGATAGGATTTTAGGCCTCCCGCTGCAAGCCAGGTCAAGCGAATCCTCTTTGCTTTTTCTGGGAATAAAAATGAGAGAGTGTTCGATATGTATGAACTCCCCCGCAAGAAGCGCGGAGGAGTTCGTTGTTGGTATTCGTATCAAAGCAGCGAATCCAGATGCTGTGCAAAGACGCGGTGTCCTTCCGGAGAGAAATGAATGCCGTCATAGAGCACTTCGATCCCCCACCGGCCGGTATCGGCAAAACGGATCTTCAGTTCTTCCGCCAGTTTTTCATACAATGGTCCCAGTCTGCGGGACTCTTCGATCATCGCTTCCCCTTCTACCCACTCTCCGGAACGGAATACCGGAGGCGCCAGGAGAAGGATCGAGGAAGGTTCATTGTCTTCCATAAGTTTCCGAAGAAAGGTCTTCATCCGGGCGGCGGTCTCTTCCGCCGTGCTCCGCTCCAGAAGGTCATTGGTTCCCAGCATCACGACGATCTCATCCATGGGACCGCTCTGTCGGATCCATTCCGGAATGTTGTAATAGGACGGAGCCCTCGGGATCATCAGACCGTTCATTCCCATGTTATAGATATCCCGTTCTGGATTCTGAATGCGGCAGGTCCAGCGGACCTCTTCCGAATAACGGAATTCCAGCGGTACCCGCGGATCATATCCGTAGGTGTTGGAATCTCCCACACAGCAGATCTTTTTCATATCAATTAGCGGACTTCCCCGTTTCTCCCTTTCTGTTCGATATTTTTCATTCATTTAAAAAATCGTATATGATCTCATTCTGATAGATGGACAGCATCTGCTGACCGATGGCACTGTCCGTGACCTGGAACAGCACGTTCCAGTCATTCAGTCCACAACTCTCCAGCTGGCCGGAAACAGAACGGGCGAGATCCTGCTGTATCTTCTTGTATTTCTGCCAGCTGTCCATGTAGTTCTCGCCGATATAGTTAATCTTGGAAGCCAGCCGCTCTACTTCTTTCGTGATGACGACCCGTTTTTCTTCCGTACAGTCTTTCACGATGGAATAGCTGGTATCTTCCGTGCTTTCGTTTCGAAAGGTCTTCTGCAGTTCTGCGATGAATATGTCGATCCCAATCTGGTCTTCCTCATCCCCGATTACCGGCTCTGCTTCCATTGGGACAGACTCGGCTGCCGAGATCGGTGTCATCTGATTCATCAGCTTTGTCTGGCCCTGTTTTTCCAGCATATCGATCATTCTTTTTGAATTCTCGTTCTGTTCATGCATCAGAATGATTCCGTGTCCCGCTGCTTCCAGAAGCTTGCAAAGAATGATGCTCCCGACCATGGTGATGACCGAAGCATACAACAAGTTTTCATGGGCATCACGGACTGACACAATAATAAGCACTGCCGATATGATGATACCGACCCCCATCAGGATCCTGCTCAACTGCACCAGACTCTTGCCATATTTATCATGATCCTTCACGGCTTTGACCTCCTTTTCCATGTATGCACTTCCAAATTAATAATACCACGGATAACTTGCACATGTACGATTATGTTTTTTGGTGGAGATAAGCGGGATCGATCCGCCGACCGCTTGAATGGCATCTCGTTTTTGAACTTTTCCCGGGGAAATATTGTGCTTATTGCGCCATATTAGATGCTATCTAGAACTTTCTGTCTATTAAAGCTAATGCGATCCCTCGTAATCATCTTTTTTTTAAAAAAACAGTTTCAGCAGATCCAGCAAATGCTTTTCTGTATTGTATCCGGTCTCGTTGTCTTATTGTGTTATACTGATATTATCAATTTATGAAAAGGGGATCCTATGAAAACGCTCATTGAACTATATGATGAAAGGCCCATTGAGAATGTTCTGGGAACCGAAGTCTTCCGGCCGGAGGAGACCATCATACTTTGTCCTCCCGAAGTATCCGTGCATGCGCTTAAGGAAACGCTGGAAAAGTATTTCAGCTACCGAGGGTGCAAAGTGAAACTCAACATCGTTTCTGCCAGTCTTCTTGATGCCGACAAGATCGAAAAGCAGCTTCAGAACATACTGGAGACCCATCCGGACTGCGCCATCGATATCTCCGGCGGAACGGATGCCGCCCTATTTGCAGCCGGTGTCGTGAGCGGAGATGCGGCCGTCTATACCTACAGCCGAAAAAAGAACTCCTTTTTCGAGATAAAAAATGCGCCTTTTTCAAGAAGTCTTCCCTGTGAGGTCAGACTGGATGCGCGCTCCTGTTTTCTGATGGCCGGAGGAACTCTTCTCCCAGGACGTGAGAACAACGAGATACTCAAAGAGAA